>Ga0209692_10000306_pt1 | contig 139828 bp, 141 predicted proteins | sample tdDd472_FD_187129 | JGI IMG/M metagenome (GOLD analysis project Ga0209692, IMG submission 187129) | Marine sediment microbial communities from the Atlantic coast under amendment with organic carbon and nitrate - tdDd47.2 (SPAdes)... | ecosystem: Environmental > Aquatic > Marine > Coastal >... | reverse complement strand
CAGAGAATACAACGAAGAACGCCCCCATGATTCGCTCAATGATCTGACACCATGGGAGTATCTGGCCATTCATAAACAAAGCGAAAACTCTAATTTAGGGTGTCACTAAAACAGGGAGGTTTACAATCTGTCTGAAATATATAGAGATATTCTATATATCTGCTCCACGTGCCGTTACTCCGGCCTGGCCACGCACGGCTGTGTGTCCGGTTTTTATCGTCTGTTTTGATCTGGCCCGTGTTTCTGGCCGGGCGCTGCGATAACCCGGGCTTGTGTAAATCTTCCAAGAGTTTGTAGTTAGTGAAGTCTGCTGTCGTTGTTGCCGCCGCTGAACCCGGCTTTGATTCAAGTATCAACCAGTTCAAGCTGCGTGTTCTTTATTCGGTGATGCTGATTGCCGCGGTGTTTTCGCTGCTGTTCGGCCTGCTCAGTGACCTGGGTATTAATGATATTGGCCCGATTCAGTCCAGGGTTGATTATGTGTATTCGTTTGTCAGCCTTGTGCTCATGGGCTTGCTGTACAAACGCTGCCTGCATTACCGGCATATTGCCTGGGCATTCCTGGCGACGTCCTTGCTGGTGTTTAGTTCGGCGCTGAGCTTTGTGCCGCAGGATGAGTTCCGCATTATCTGGTTTTACTTCCTGATTTACGTCACCTATATCCTGCTGGGTACCCGTGCGGGGGCGCTGATGTCTGTCGCCACCTTGCTATGCATTGTTAGCTGTAATGTCTTGATGGATTTACAACTCTCCGAGACGGCGATGATGACCGCCGTGCTGGGCCTGCTGATTGCCAGCCTGCTTAATTATGTTTATACGGTGCAGATGGAGCTTTACGAGTCGCAGCTAACAAGCACCATTGAGCAGTTGGATTCCGCGCTGGAGGAGGCGAAAGCTGCGGATAAGACCAAGAGCCTGTTCCTGGCCAATATGAGCCATGAAATACGCACACCGATGAATGGGGTGATGGGTATGACGCAGGCGATGTATGGCACGAACCTGGATGAAGAACAGGCGCTGTACCTGGATGCGATTAACAGTTCCAGTAAAAGCCTGTTATTGATCATTGATGACCTGCTCGATTTATCCAAGGTCGAGTCAGGCAAGTTGTCGCTGAATATCAAGCCATTCAAAACCTTTGACTGGCTTAACGATATCCATAACGTGGTTGATCCGTTATTCGAGCACCGTGAGACAAACTTCACCACCGACATCGATCCGTCTGTGCCGGCGGTGCTGCAAGGCGATGGCACGCGGTTGTTCCAGATTGCGGTTAACCTGCTGAGCAATGCCGCCAAGTTTACCCAGCAGGGCGAGGTGCTGTTCAGGGTGGGCGGGCATATGCGCGAAGACCAGCAGTACCTGTTCCAGCTTACGGTGAAAGACAGCGGTATCGGCATTGCTGACAGTGAACTGGGCAATATTTTCGATGCCTTCCAGCAGCTGTCTGCCGACCGGGCCAGTAATGAAGGTGTGGGGCTTGGGCTGGCAATCTGTAAACGCCTTGCGCAACTGATGGGTGGTGATATCCGGGTGGAGTCTACACTGGGTGAGGGCAGCTGTTTTTATTTTGAAGTGCCATTACCCGTGGTCGCGCAGCACCAGGCATTTGAACTGGAACAGGACGTTCAGGCTGACGAGCTGCATATACTGCTGGTTGATGATGACAATATAAACCGGCTCGCCGCCACCACACTGCTGACGCAGCGTGGCCATAAAGTGGATGAGGCGGAAGATGGCCAGCAGGCACTGCAAAAACTGGCGGCTGCAAAGTTTGATATTATTTTGATGGATATCCATATGCCGGTGATGGGTGGCATAGAAGTTACCAGGCACATCCGTGCGAGCAGTGAAAGCTATAAACACATACCCATTATCGGCTTGACCGCCAGTGTTATGAGTGACGAGAAAGCGCGTTACCTGCAGGAAGGCATGAACAAGGTGGTTGAAAAACCGATCAATATCAATCGCCTGCTGGATGGTATCTACAAGCTGGTAAATGATCAGCACAGTCACCGAAATACGGCTTAAAGAAAAGCACGGGAGACAGACCTTTGGTTTTGCATTAAATGCCCTTTAATGTTTTGTGAATTGTAAGGCCTGACCCCTGTGATTTTGTAAGCAGATCATTTTTCACGACACACGCCGGATCCACTTCGTTTGATCCGGCCTACGAAACAGGCCCGCAAAAATTTCCGTAGGGTGGTATCAAGCGAAGCGGATCCACCAGATAACCGGGCTGTGCACGATGATGGTTATTCTTTCGGCTGTTGATAACACAAACACTCAATCAGGCGTTCCACCTGCTGTTTGCAGCAACCATTGCTGGTGGTTGCGTAGGTCCGTGATTTCTGGCTTTTCGTGATTTTCTGCAACTACCAGGCTTGCCATTCGACTAATAATGTATATAAGTGTCCTCAGGACGCCAGTGACACCAGGGAGGGGCACCCTGGAATATATGCATTAATGACTGACGGCAGGTGATTATCGTGCCAATGACGCGCAGACAATTTCTTCAATACCTGGCCATTACCGGCTCGACTTCAGGCTGGGCAGTGAGCTCGAGTCATAGCTATGCGTCTTTAGGTTCCGCACAGGATGATAAGGCAAGGCACACCCGTATTATCCCATCGAGTGGTGAAAGAATACCGGCCATTGGCCTGGGCACCTGGATTACATTTGGTATTGATATTAGCAACAGCGAAGTACTGAACAATCGCATTGCGATCCTGCATGAGTTTTTACAAAAGGGCGGAGGGGTGCTGGATTCTTCACCCATGTATGGAACGGCCGAGGAAGTGATCGGCAAAGGCCTGGTACGGCTTAACAATCATCACAATTTATTCTCCGCAACAAAAGTCTGGACAAGCGGCAATCGACAGGGTGCCCTGCAAATGGAACAGTCACGTCAGTTATGGGGCGTAGACAGGCTGGACCTGATGCAGGTGCATAACCTGCTCGACTGGCAAACCCATTTACCCAGTTTACAGGCAATGAAACAGGCGGGTGATATTCGTTATGTGGGTGTTACCACGTCACATGGGCGTCGGCATAAAGAGCTGGAGCAGATTATGCGCACGCAGGATCTGGATTTTGTGCAGTTCACCTATAATCTGCTGGATCGTGAAGCTGAGAATGTTTTATTACCGCTGGCCCAGGACAGGGGTATAGCGGTTATTATCAACAGGCCATTTCAGCGTGGCGGCCTGTTCGAGCGTTTTGAAAACTACCCACTACCACCCTGGTGCGTGGAAATTGCCTGTGACAACTGGGCACAGTTCTTTTTAAAATTTATCATCTCGCATCCTGCAGTAAGCTGTGCCATACCGGCCACCTCGCAGCTGGAACACCTGCGTGAAAATATGGCCGCGGGATATGGCGAGTTGCCCGATAAAACCATGCGACAAAAAATGATTCAGTATATAAAAACGCTTTGAACCCGCTAGATGGATTAACAGCAAACCTGGGGTCGGATATGGTGTGTTTACAACCTTGGGAAGCTTTATAAGTTGATTGAACTGACTGGATCGGTTAGTGTCTATAAATTCGCAAATAACTTTCGATAAGCCTTAACACTCACAGTGTAGTTAATGACAAATATGTCCTGGGTACGTATTTTTATAGCTGGTTTAGCCCTTTTTGGGGAAAGTGCGCTCGCATCCGAAAATAGCTCAACCATCCAGGACACAACCTCTTTTTCCAGCCTTACGGCAGAAGTATCGAGTCACTTAGCTGACGCTGATACGGATTCGGATAATCACCAGCTTATTGCTGATCTTCAGTTAGTAAATGCTAATCTACAGCCTGTCGACACATGCCGGGTGTTTGACGCTCATAATATTCCGGCACAGCAAAGATACCTTCTTTCATTCCCCCACGCACCGCCTGCAACACGCATTTAGATATACAACTCTGCCATGTACCAAAGCCTGTATAGCTTAGTGTGTGGTCGACATACTATTTACTGATTGCAGGACTTACTATGAATATTCAAATTTCAGTGCGTCGCATGCCGATTTCGCTCGACATGAAAAAAGTGATTAATGAGACATGTAACGATCTCTCTTCAAAATTCAATGACATTCAAACAATTGAAGTTTACCTGGAAGATATCAATGGCCCCAATAAAGGCGGGCTGGATAAATGCTGCCATTTAAAGGTACGTGGGCCGAATCATCTGAGTGTGGATGTGACGGAAATAAAACGGGACCTGTACAGTGCCATTGATAAGGCCTTTTCCAGGCTGGTGCAGATTATTAAGCGCAGGTTATCCGGGAAATCATTTAGCGCTAATGGATTGCTGCAGAATGCCAGCTCACTACCCGGGGGAGAACTGGCATGAATGCAATAAACCAGGTGGATGCTTCATTCAACGAGGCAGAAATAGATGACAATGAATTAGCTACTAGCAGCAAAGTCAATAAGAATGGGAATATAGCATCAACAGGTGTCTGGTCGAATATTATGTTTGGCACAGGCATGGCGGCCTATCTGGCATTACCACCAATGATTCCAGGGGTGACAACGTTTGACTTAATCGTATTCAATGTTGGTTTGATCAATGCTATTTACTTTCTTGCGTTGGTCGCACAGAGCATCAGGGTTATTAAATCAAAAGGTAACAGACAAGGAAATAGACATTGATAGCAATGTCGATTTGTTGAGTAAGCACGGGGGTCAGGTCTCTGGTTTTGCATTGAATGGCCTGGCCCCTGTGATTTATTGAGCCTTTGTTTCGTTCACGTCACACGCCGGATCCACTTCGTTTGATCCGGACTACGAAAGCCGGCCCATAAAAATCTCTGTAGAGTGGCATCAAGCGAAGCGGATCCACCTGATACCCAAAGAAATATCGCACAGTCATTGAAGAGCTGTAAACGGGTGTCATATAAATAGCAGTGAAATATCAATAAAAACATACTGTTAGGTAATGTAGTTCGGGGTGAGTAATAAGATATTGATAGTTCACAATATATGAACTATAGTTCATATATTGTGAACTATAGGTGTGTTTATGTCTTTACTCGCAGATGCCTTATTTACTTCAACACAGCAAAAGGTGTTAGGCCTTTTATATGGCAAGGTGGATAAAACCTTCTATACCAAAGAAATTATTCGAGCCACTGGCATGGGCGTGGCGACGATTAAGCGTGAGCTAGATCGGATGTTGGCGGCTGGTATATTGCAGATGCGCAAAGTAGGTAACCAGCACCACTATCAGGCTAATCCTGAATGCCCGATATATCATGAGTTAATGGGTATCGTGCGTAAAACCTTTGGCCTGGTCGATGTGCTTCAGCACGTACTTTTACCACTTGATGCAAATATTGATTTTGCCTTTGTGTTTGGCTCAATTGCAAAAGGTGAGGAAATGGCGGAGAGTGATATTGACGTTTTTATTGCATCTGAGTCATTATCCTTTACTGAGGTGATGAGAGTGCTAATCAATGCAGGGAATGAGCTGGGACGGCCTGTTAATCCGTCGATTTACAGCCAGCATGAGATAGAGAAAAAACTACAGGATAAGAATGCGTTTTTAAGGCGCATTTTTGACCAACCCAGGTTATGGTTGAAAGGAAGCGACGATGACATTAGACAATTTACAGAACCTGGTTAAAACCAGGCAACTCAAATCCGAACCATCGGATCAACAAGAATTCGATGGCATGGTCAGCTCAGCCAAACGCCGCCTGGCCGATGCACAGAATCAGCAGATTTCTGAAGATAGCCAGTTTTCATTGGCATATGGTGCTGCACATTCACTCGCACTTGCAGCGTTACGTTGGCATGGTTACCGCTCGAAAAATCGCTTTCTGGTTTTTCAGTGCCTGTAGCAAACAGTGAGCTTAGACACAGAAAAGTGGCTTGTATTGGATCAGTGCCATAAAAAACGCAACCTTGCAGAATATGAAGGGAATCTAGACATAAGTTACCAACTACTCAAAGACTTGATTCATGTGACCAATGAATTACTTGAGCTAGTTGAGGCCTTAGAACCAATAGATAATCAATGATATGAACTTTGAACCATGGCTAATCCACATTGGTAAATCTGAATTAACAATCGGTGACAGAGAGCAATTGTTCTAATGTTGGAATTGCTTCTCCGTGATACGGTTTATCAAGGATTTAAAAAGTATTTTTCCACTGCCAGATTAAATAACAGGAGCTTTACATGAGCGACAAAAAGGCTGACTTAAACAAATTCAGTAAACGCATTACCGAGCCAAAATCACAAGGTGCATCACAAGCGATGCTGTATGGCACGGGGATGACTGAAGACGATATGAAGAAGCCCCAAGTTGGTATCTCAAGTGTCTGGTGGGAGGGCAACACCTGTAATATGCATTTGAATGACTTTGCGGCAGTTGTAAAAGAAGGCGTAGTTAAAGCCGGTATGGTGGGTATGCGTTTTAATACGATTGGCGTGAGTGATGGTATCTCTATGGGTACTGATGGTATGAGCTACTCTTTACAGTCACGTGAAATTATTGCTGATTCTGTTGAAACTGTAATGGGCGCGCAATGGTATGACGGTAATATTTCAATTCCAGGATGTGATAAAAATATGCCTGGCGTCCTGATAGCCATGGGACGTTTAAATCGTCCCGCGTTAATGGTTTATGGCGGAACAATTCGTGCTGGCCACTCACAGGGTAAAAGTTTAGATATCGTTTCTGCATTCCAGAGCTACGGTGAATTTATTACAGGCAAGATTAACGAAGACGAACGCAGGGATATCGTAAAAAAGTCCTGCCCTGGTGCAGGTGCATGCGGCGGCATGTATACCGCGAATACAATGGCCACAGCGATTGAGGCTATGGGAATGAGTTTGCCCTACAGTTCCTGTACGCCAGCAACGGACCCGGACAAATTAGATGAATGCCTGCGTGCTGGCGCTGCACTTAAGAACTTGATGGAAAAAGATATTAAACCGCGTGACATTATGACACGTGAAGCATTTGAAAATGCCATCGTTATGGTAATGGCATTAGGTGGTTCAACCAATGCTGTCCTGCACTTGCTTGCGATGGCGCGTGCGGTAGATGTTGATTTAAAAATTGAAGACTTCCAGAGTGTAAGTGATCGTGTTCCTTTCATTGCTGATATTAAACCAAGTGGTAAATATGTAATGGAAGATTTACACGCTGTTGGTGGTATTCCAGCGGTAATGAAATATTTGCTTGAAGCCGGTTTAATCAACGGTGACTGTATGACAGTAACGGGAAAAACCATTGCGGAAAACCTGGCTGACGTGCCTGCGTTAAAAGACGGCCAGGACATCATCGCGCCTTTGGATAAGCCTGTTAAAGATTCCGGGCATATCCGTATCTTAAAAGGTAACTTTGCACCCGGTGGCTCAGTTGCAAAAATCACCGGTAAAGAAGGGCTCACTTTTACTGGTCCTGCACGTGTTTATGATTGTGAAGAAGATATGATGGCCGGTCTTGAGAACAATGAGATTCAAAAAGGCGATGTGATTGTTATTCGTTACGAAGGACCAAAAGGCGGGCCGGGTATGCCGGAAATGTTAACACCTACTTCAGCCATTATGGGGGCGGGTTTAGGTGCAGATGTTGCAATGATAACTGATGGGCGTTTCTCAGGTGGTTCACATGGATTCATTATTGGACATGTTGTGCCTGAAGCACAGGAAGGCGGTCCAATTGGTCTTGTTCAAAACGGTGATGTAATCACCATCGATGCAAATACAAACAGCTTATTGGTTGATTTAACTGATGATGAGTTAGCACAACGTAAAGCAGACTGGGTAATGCCCGCATATAAGGCGACACGGGGTACGCTTTATAAGTTTATTAAGACAGTTAAAGATGCCTCACACGGTTGCGTCACCGATGAGTAGCACACGCCGGATCCACTTCGTTTGGCCCGGCCGATGAAAGCGGTCATTTAAACCCGACCCACAAAAACCAGCGTAGGGTGGCATCAAGCGAAGCGGATCCAGCTGATGCCCGCAAAAATATCGCTCATACATTGAAGAGCTATAAACCTGTGCCATCCAATCAGTAAAGCTGATCATTTTTCACGACACACGCCGGATCCACTTCGTTTGATCCGGCCTACGAAAGCGGCCCATAAAAACCGACCCACAAAAGCCTGTGTAGGGTGGCATCAAGCGAAGCGGATCCACCTGGTACCCCGTCCGCGTCCACGCTGATGGTTACTCTTTCGGCTGTAGATAACACAAACACTCAATCAACCGTTCCACCTGCTGCCTGCAGCAGCCACTGCCCATGGTGGCGTAGGTCTGTTTCCTGATCGCTTCCACCGTGGTTGCGCCATCGACGATGGCATTGATGATATCGATTTTTGGCACCTCATTGCAGACACACAGGTTCTGCTCCGGGTTTTTCCTGAGTATGCGCGGCAGTCTGTCAAGTGGGTCGGTCACGGGTTTGTTGTCGGTTATAGCGGTGTTAATGATCGGCTGCGGATTATAAGTCAATTCGGTGGGCTTGCTAATCGACCTGGTGCATAAAACAGGCCGGGGGAAGGTCTGTCAAATTCTTCTTTACACCATTAAATATCATGATCCAGGGCGTATCCTGTTTCGAAACAGGAAACACCTATGGCGTTAAAGCCTCAGGATACCTTATTGCTGCTCTAATAGTGGTGTCGCTAAACCAGAGTGGTATATGGGCGGCGTTGTAGTATTCCCAGGCTATCGGCATCTTTATTTTTCAAAACCTGCATTAGTCGAAGCTGATGTACTGCCTAAGCTTATAATTTCTATTGGTTAATTCCCACGCAGGCCATTGATTGTTATTTCCTATGAAGCCGATAGAAATAATTCATTTTATACATTGTTAATTCAGGGTAATACTCTCTGGCGGAATCGTAATACGGTTAAATCGCTGTGTGCCAAGTGTAAACAGTGATAATGATTTCCAGTGATACGCATTATAAATATAAACAGACCAGAGAAGGTGAAATATGATTATGCCAATACGAAAACCACTGGTGTCGGCGATGCTATCGATAGCACTCATCGCACCTGCCACGTCTGCATTCGCCGCGGGCGATGCAAAGTCCAACCAGTTCTGGTGGCCGGACAAGATCAACCTGGAACAGCTGCGTCAGCATTCACCTGAGTCCAATCCCTACGGTGAGGATTTTGATTACGCTGAAGCCTTCAGCAAGGTCGACCAGAAAGCCCTGAAGAAAGATATCGAAAAGCTGATGACCACCTCGCAGGACTGGTGGCCGGCGGACTGGGGCAACTATGGCCCGTTATTTATCCGTATGGCCTGGCACAGTGCCGGTACCTATCGCACCATGGATGGCCGGGGCGGTGCAGATGGCGGCCAGCAACGCTTCGAACCGCTGAACAGCTGGCCCGACAATGCCAACCTGGACAAGGCGCGTCGTCTGTTATGGCCGGTTAAGATGAAATACGGCCGCAGTGTGTCATGGGCCGACCTGATGGTGCTAGCGGGTAATGTGGCGCTGGAAAACTCCGGCTTCAAGACCATGGGTTTTGCCGGTGGCCGTACCGATGACTGGGAACCTGACATGGTGTACTGGGGTGCGGAAACCGTGTGGATGGGCGATGATAAACGCTACAAGGATAAAGAACGTAATCTGGAAAACCCGCTGGCCGCAGTGCAGATGGGGCTGATTTATGTGAACCCCGAAGGTGCAGCGCACAAGCGTCATGACCCCAGGGCAGCGGCACACGATATCCGCGAAACCTTCGGCCGCATGGCAATGAACGATGAAGAAACCCTCGCGCTGATTGCCGGTGGTCACACCCTGGGTAAAACCCACGGCGCGCATGCCCCCGATAAATGTGTTGGCCCCGAGCCGACCGGTGCCGATATCACCGAGCAGGGCCTGGGCTGGATTAACCGCTGCGGTAAAGGCAATGCGGAAGATACGGTGACCAGTGGCCTGGAAGGTGCCTGGACACCCACACCAACGCAATGGAGCCAGGCGTTTCTGGCCAACCTGTTAGCGCTGGAATGGGTTCAGGTGAAAAGCCCCGCTGGTGCAGTGCAGTGGGTTCCCAAGGACGAGAACCAGCGCGGAACCGTGCCCGATGCGCATATCGAAGGCAAGATGAACCCGATTACCATGCTCACCACCGACCTGTCGCTGCGCGAGGACCCGGCATACCGTAAAATCGCCGAGCGTTTTGTGAAGGACGCGGATGCCTTTAACGATGCCTTTGCACGTGCATGGTTCAAACTGACACACCGTGATATGGGCCCGGCGGCGCGTTATCTGGGTGATGAAGTGCCTGCTGATGTGATGATCTGGCAGGACCCTGTGCCCGCTGTGGATCACAAGCTGATCAGCGATAAGGATGCGGCGAAGCTTAAATCGAAAATTCTGGACTCAGGACTGAGTGTGTCCGATCTGGTGAAAACCGCCTGGGCATCTGCAGCCTCCTATCGTGATACCGATATGCGCGGTGGTGCGAACGGTGCACGCTTACGTCTTGAACCACAGAAAGACTGGGAAGTTAATGATCCCAAATCACTGGCGAAAGTGCTGAGCAAGCTCGAAGCGGTGCAGAAGGACTTTAACGATGATCTGTCCGGTGGCAAGAAAGTCTCACTGGCGGATGTGATTGTGCTCGGCGGTGCAGCTGCCATCGAGAAAGCCGCTAAGGATGCCGGTTATAAAGTGACGGTGCCATTCAAGCCTGGCCGCACCGATGCCAGCCAGGCGCAGACCGACGTCGAGTCGTTTGCGGTGCTGGAGCCCAAAGCGGATGCCTTCCGTAACTACTACAGCAAGGCCAGCCTGCGTTCACCGGCGGATATGATGGTGGACAAGGCCGCTACGCTTGACCTGACCGTGCCGGAAATGACCGTGCTGATCGGTGGCATGCGTGTGCTTGACGCCAATGCCGGTGGTTCAGGCCACGGTGTATTTACCGACAGGCCCGGCCAGCTGAGCAACGACTTCTTTGTCAACCTGCTCGACATGTCGAACAAGTGGGTGAAGTCGTCCAAAGACGAAGGCATTTACGAAGGGCGTGATCGCAGCAGCGGCAAGGTGAAATGGACCGCAACCCCGGTTGACCTGGCGATTGGTTCCAGCTCGGAGCTGCGTGCGGTGGCTGAGGTTTATGCTGCAAACGATGGCGATGAAAAATTCGTGAATGACTTTGTAAAAGCATGGGCCAAGGTGATGACGCTGGATCGTTTTGATCTGAAATAAAGCCGATTCACAAAACGGCAAGACCGACGGAGAGATTAATAGCCTGCTGCAATGGCGGGCTGTTATCTCTCCGTTTTTTTTGATCATCTGGTAGGTTGGGCTAAGCTACGCAGCCCAACATCAAGCTACAGGGATTAACCCGTTGGGGTTCCTGCGTCACCCCAACCTACAACCAGGAGAGACAAGGTGTCGGGGTCAAACCTGATCCCGAACTATGCGGTGTAACTGCTTGACTTGATGCCCTGCAATGCTATTCTTTATTCGTAAATCGCGAATAGAGAATGGTGAATACGGATAATGAATCGGGTCGAGTTATGAACTTAAAGCCACAGGACATACTGTTTTTACTGAAGCTGATAGCGCAGGGAGACAGGCCATGGACTTTCAGTAGCCTGGCGGCTGAACTGGCAATGAGTGCATCAGAGGTGCATGGGGCGGCAAAGCGTGCCCTGGCGGCACGGCTTGCGCATAAGCAGGGTGATTCGATTGTGGTTGATCGTCGCAATCTTGAAGAATTTCTGTTACATGGCATCCAGTATGTGTTTGTGCCTGATCGCGGTGCCATGGGCAGAGGCATGCCGACGGCGCACGGGATTGAACCCCTGGCGTCCGTTTTTACAGAAAGTGCAGAGCCGCCTCCCGTCTGGCCAGACCCGGAAGGTGAGGTGCGTGGTGAATCCTTTTTGCCTTTATATAAGTCGGCACCCAGGGCGGCGAGGAATGATCCCGCGCTCTATCAGTTGCTGGCGCTGGTTGATGCTATCCGTGGCGGCGGGTCCAGGGAAAGGGCGCTGGCTAAAAAACAGTTATCAAGCCGGTTAAAAGCACAGAAAAATACAAAGCAGAGCAGATCACAACACAGTCGCAATCAAATAATGATTGCTGGCCAGATACCGGTCTCGCGTACAGAACTTAACAAACTGGCAAAGCGTTTTCATATCAGTCGACTGGTTCTGTTCGGCTCTGCCGCACGGTCTGAGTTGCGGCCGGATAGTGATATTGATCTGTTAATGGAATTTGAAAACAGCCAGGTACCTTCAATGGGCGGCATGCTGGAAATAAAAAATGCCTTCGAGACGCTTTTCAAAGGGCGCAGGGTCGATATAGCCACACCGTCTATTATGGGTAACCCTTATCGAAAACGTGCGATTGAAAAGGATATGGAGGTGCTCTATGCGGCCTGAGGAACGTGATGCCGCTCACCTGTGGGATATGCTGCAGGCGGCCAAAGAAGTGGAGATGATGATGGATGATCATGAGCTGGCGGCATTTCTTGAAAATATTATTCTGGTGCGTGCGCTTGAACGCTGTATTGAAATAATTGGTGAAGCGGCGAAACGTGTATCACCGTCATTTATGCATAGTCATCCGCAGATTACCTGGAGTGAAATTATAGGCCAGCGAAATATACTGGCACACGAGTATGGCCAGATTGATTACGAGATGCTGTATAAAACGGCGGTCAATGATATTCCTGAACTGATAGCGTTAATTGAAAACTTTTTGCCGCCGCTGGGTGAGCAATAACAGGCCATTTCTTAGTTTGGGGTCAGAGTAACAACTCGATACGATTAAGATTTTGAGGACGAAAACCATGAGACGGTTTGCATGGGAAAGACATGGGAGTTGTTACTCTGACCCCGCACTATTTTTTGGCGTGAAATTTGTCGTGCGATGATCGCCAGCGCGGCTAACAGCAGTAAGCTCCATGTATTCATCGAACCATTGCCGTGTACATAAACATCGGTTTGATAGTTGACACTTGTGCCATCGTAGAAACTGTCACTGTAGCTGTCTTCCAGTGGCAGTGTGCTGAGCGAACTGTCTGCGTAGGGACCATAGCTGAGCAGCCAGGCATTGTTGTGTGCATCATACAGATCAATGCGAATGTCATAATAGCCAGCAGGAAAACCTTCGACCAGTTCGGTTTCGATAACAAACGCGTCACTGGCACTGTCACCATAAATCGTAAATACATCGCTGCCGGCATAATAATTCCACGGGCCACCTTCATAACTGATATACAGCTCGGCATACACATGGGCATTGCTGTACAGGGTGTCGGCATCCAGAGTGACGCTGAAATGGTGATAGAAACCATCATAATCGTAATCGTTAAACAGTTCGACAGAGGCATCGTGAATACTGAAGTCGCTGTAATAGCTGCTGCTCATTTGTTGCGTTGATTCGTTACGATAGCCCTGCTTGCTGATGACGGGCAGGGTCTGCAGTTCTGCCTGTTTCAGTTTAAGCAGGTTCGACTGAGTCTGTTTGGTTGCCGGTTCAGTTTGCGTTGTGAGTGAATAGCTAATGGATCGGGTGCTGGCCGGGCTTTCATTGGCGCTGGCGAAATTGATGCTGCTGATGGCGAGTAAACCGCCGAGCAGTGTGGCTGCAAATTGATAAGTCTGCCTGTTTTTTGTTTTCTGAGACATATTGATGCTCCCGCAATGTTTGACTGAAGTCCTGATGCTGGGAATTATTTCAACACGGGGTAGCTGAACCTTAGCTGAACGGGGAAGATTATTTTAATAAAGAGGGAGAAGGTGAGGTGATACTGTGCAGCCATCTGGCCAATAAGTTGGCTGATCAGTTAACTGATCTGGGTTATAGCAGTACGCGGATTTCGGCTCCGCCCAGTGGACTGCGATGGATACTCAGCGTTCCCTGGTAGGCATCGACGATATTACCCACAATCGACAGCCCGATACCATGCCCGGCCACACTCTGGTCCGCGCGCATGCCGCGCTTTAATAGCGTCTCTGCCTGTGATGCCGGAATGCCAGGGCCATCATCCATAACGCGCAATAAGAGTTTTTTGCCCTGAGCTTCGGCGCTCACTTCAATGCGCTGCTTTGCCCACTTGTAGGCGTTATCCAGCAGGTTGCCGAGCAGTTCCATCAGATCGCCTTCGTCGCCCTTGAAGCGTAGTTGGTCATCGACATTGATCTGCAGCTTGATGGCTTTGTCCCGATACACCTTGCCCAGTGAATCCAGCATGCGTTGCAGCACCGATTTCACATCCAGTGACTGTGCGCTGCTGGAGCCGCCAGCGGTGGCGGCCCGTTGCAGCTGGTATTCCACAATTGCATTCATGCGGCTGATCTGTTCCTGCATCGCTGCATCTGTCTTGCTGTCTGTCTGATTGGTGGCCTGGTTGTCTGCATTAAGGCCGCTCTGTAATACGGCCAGCGGAGTTTTAAGGCTGTGTGCAAGATCACCCAGCGCATTGCGGTAACGGGTTTTCTGTTCACGTTCGTACTTCAACAGCTGGTTGATATTGCGTGTGAGCTGTTCGATTTCGCTGGGGTAATCATGCTCTATCTGTTGCTGTTCGCCGGCTTCGATGCGATTCAGTTCATCACCCACCCGGCGTAGTGGTTTCAGCCCCCAGCGTAATATCAGTGCCTGGCTAATAACTAACAGCAGCGCCATGGCGGATAGCCAGCCCCACAGTGTATTGCGGTAGTCAGCCAGCTGCTGGTTAAAGGATGCCAGGTCGGTGGTGATATTAAACGTCAGTGCAAGGCTGTCGTTTTCTTCGAGCCAGTTAATGCCATAGGCGAAGCTGTAGTAGTTGTGATTGTCCACGCGGTTTTGCTGAAAACGTTTATCCCCACTCTGTAACCATTGTGGTGTGGGCAGGGTTGCGCCCAGTGCAGAAGAGGATTGCCACAGTGTTTCGCCTGCCTGGTTAATAATGCTGGCATACACACCGGAGCTGGGCAGGCCGAGCAGTGCATCCAGCTCGTTGGAGGGCATAAGTATTTCACTGTCGCTCACTTCGGCGGCGGCGAGCAGGGCATACAGCTGGCTAGTGAGTTTATCCCTGAGCGCGGTTTCGCTGCTCTCGATAAACGCGCGATTAAGTGCGGCGGCGGTGAGGGTAATAAAAATCAGCAGGACCAGGCTGGCGCTAAGAATAATGCGACGGTTCAGTGACATAATCTTTTGCGCCTAGCTCGTGGTTTCATCACACAGGGTGAACCTGTAGCCACGGTTACGCAGGGTGGCAATGGGGCCAAGTGAACCGTCCGGGTCGAGTTTTTTACGCAGCCGACCGATAAGCACTTCGATGACATTGCTGTCCCGGTCATCATCGTGGGGGTAGAGGTAGTCGGCCAGGCGGGATTTGGAAACCGCTTCATTGCTATGTCGCATCAGGTATTCCAGCATGCGGTATTCAAACGCGGTAACGTCGATCAGTTCGTTATTTCGTAACACCTGTTGTGTGTCCAGTTTGAGGGTAATGGCGCCACAGCTGAGCTGGTTGCTGGCACTGCCACTGGCACGACGTAACAGGGCTTTTAAGCGTGCCAGCAGTTCTTCCATCTGGAACGGTTTGACCAGGTAATCATCGGCACCGGCTTCCAGGCCTTCAACTTTCTCCTGCCAGCGGCTGCGTGCCGTGAGAATGAGTACCGGCAGGGTGCTGGCCTGCTGACGCAGTTTCTGTATTATTTCAATGCCCGACATGCCGGGTAAACCAATATCAATAATGGCTGCATCCAGTGGGTATTCGTTGGCGAAAAAATAACCTTCATTGCCGTCACTGCTGGTATCAACCATATAGCCTTCGGCTTCCAGTCTTGCCTTGATGTCGGCGAGTAAATCCGCTTCGTCTTCAATAATCAGAATTCGCATGCTTAGCGCGTTCTCAGCAACTGACCCGAGCTGGCATCGATAACAATAATGCGCACTTCACCATTATCGTTGAGCATTTTTACCCGGTAGGTATTGTGGTGGCGTTTAATGTCGAGCACCCGGCCGGGGCTGGCCTGTTGCGCAGCACTGATTGCCTGTTGTTTGCTGATCTGCCTACCGTTCTGCTCGCTGGCCTGAGTGGTGCAGGAGAGTGACAGCATAAGTATCATAAACAGGGGCAGAACAATCGATTTCATAAGCCGGTGCGCCATAGGTTAACGGGGAATCAACAGGGGTTAAACTGGGTAACAGTTTACACCGCAATGAATGTCGCGACCACCTGGGTGACTTCCGAGGCGACCCTGTGTGAGTCGGGGCGAGCGGGCTGAATACGCAATGCCCATGAGTGTGGGCACTGCGTCACCGCTGGTTTACCGGTCGCGAAAAATAATATCGAGATTATCACTGTGCAGGCCAATCATGAGTCGTGGATAAGCCGGCAGGTAAATCGGCTGGCGATAGCTATTATGCACGATCGTGTGCCGGTGACCATGACGGGCATAGTTGCCATGCCTGTGCTGATGATGTCGATCACGATACACAACATGCCCGGGGTGATGACCATGGACGGGATGGGACCTGTTTGTGCCATAGTGAGTCACATGGGGGCTGTGCTGATCACGTCGTTGCTCACGTTGTTGAGAGTGTTGGCCATGGCGCTGGTCGTTGCGATGTTCGCGCGACTGGGCATGATGCCGATCCCCGCGGTGCTGGGAATGTTGCGCATGCCTGTCCCGCTCATTATTGTTACCCGCCATGGAAATCGTTGGTGCCAGGGTAAAACCTGTAACCAGCGCGGCTAGCAGGGGCCATGTTTTAAAGCGTGCAATCATATTCATCGTGGTTCTCCAGATTCAATAACATCGGCTAGTGTCCGATGGTACAAGACTACGCCTGGCTGGCTGAACGAAAGCTGAACGGGATTGATATTGCAGTTTTTTAGAGATGATCGTAGTCAGTACACAGTCGTATTTATTGGTGGGTTGTTATGGGTATAAGGTGGATCCGCTTCGCTTGATCCACCCTACGGCGGTTTTTGTGGCCGGGTTTTCGTAGGCCGGATCAAACGCAGTGGATCCGGCGTGTGTCGTGCAAGATGGTGTGCTTTAAAAAGAATTTATATATATCAACTTCAATGCCATAGCTAAAGTTGGCACCATGACATTCTGATTTGTCCTGTTTCGCCTTTCTGGCGACACACTTCTTTAGAGCGTAGGTTGGGGTAAGGAGCGCACCCCAACACATACATCACCGCCGATAATACCGTTGGGGTTCCTGCGTCACCCCAACCTACGACTGATATTGTCAGTTTTTGAGGGTTGATCGCAGTTAGGCAACAGGTGGATCCGCTTCGCTTGATCCACCCTACGGCGGTTTTCGTGAGCCGGGTTTTTGTAGGCCGGATCAAACGCAGTGGATCCGGCGTGTGTCGTGCAAGATGGTGTGCTTTAAAAAGATTCAGGGAGTTTCCGACTTCTTCGTTTTATATACCCTGTTGAATCAATGACAGAAATCAAATGACTCACGACTGTAATATCTGCGCAATTGTGCCCAGCTGCCAATAGTACTAGTATGAATAGACGGGATCTTCTCGATAATAATCCCACATGCATATCAGCACGGCAAAAGGCCGGGGGAGCTTTATGTCCAGTACCTTAACTATCGACGGTAACCAGGCGGCGGCAACCATTGCGCACCTGACCAATGAAGTGATTGCAATCTACCCCATTACCCCGGCCTCACCCATGGGGGAGTGGGCGGATGACTGGTCATCTCGGGGGCAGCCCAACCTGTGGGGCACGGTACCTGAAGTGATCGAAATGCAGAGTGAAGGCGGGGCGGCCGGGGCGATTCACGGTGCCCTGCAGAGTGGTGCGCTCACCACCACCTTTACCGCCTCCCAGGGGCTGTTGCTGATGTTGCCGAATATGTACAAGATTGCCGGCGAATTAACACCCACGGTGTTTCATATCGCCGCGCGTTCGCTGGCCTGCCAGGCGCTGTCGATTTTCGGCGATCACAGTGATGTGATGGCCACCCGCGCCAGCGGCTTTGCCATGCTGTCGTCCAACTGTCCACAGGAGGTGATGGACTTTGCGCTGATCGCCCAGGCGGCCACTTTGCGAAGCCGCATTCCCATGCTGCATTTTTTCGATGGCTTTCGCACCTCCCATGAAATCAGCAAGATTGAAGCTGTTGATAAAGACGTCGTCCGCGCCATGCTGGATGACGAATTAATCAACGCCCACCGTCAACGTGGCCTGTCTCCCAGTCACCCGGTATTGCGCGGCAGTTCGCAGAACCCCGATGTGTATTTCCAGGCCCGTGAAAGTGTTAACCCCTATTACACGGCTGCACCCGAGATTGTGCAGCAATGCATGGATCAGTTCGCCGGACTTACCGGGCGGCAGTATCACCTGTTTGATTACGTGGGTGACCCACAGGCCGAGCGGGTGATGATTTTAATGGGCTCCGGTGCGGAAGCCGCCCATGAAACCGTCGACTACCTGCAACGCCAGGGCGAAAAGGTTGGCTTGCTTAAGGTGCGACTGTTCCGGCCATTTGATGCGAATGCATTACTCGAGGCGTTACCCGCGTCAGTGCAAAAAATTGCGGTGCTGGATCGCACCAAGGAACCGGGTGCCGATGGTGAGCCGTTGTACAAGGATATAGTCAGTGCCATAGCCCAGCGGCAGTGTCGCGGTGAGGCGCATTTTTCACAAATGCCGATCATCTGTGGCGGACGCTTTGGTTTATCCTCAAAAGAATTTAACGCCGGCATGGTCAAGGCAGTGCTGGATGAGTTGAAAAAAGACCAGCCCAAAAACCCGTTCACCATCGGTATTCATGATGATGTGAGTCACTTAAGCCTTGAGTGGGATAGTGAGTTTCGCACCGATGCACACCGCGATACATTCCAGGCGGTGTTTTACGGGCTGGGCAGTGATGGCACGGTGAGTGCCAATAAAAACAGTATCAAGATTATTGGCGAGAGCACCGATTTACATGCCCAGGGTTATTTTGTCTATGACTCGAAAAAGTCCGGCGCGGTGACAGTCTCCCATTTACGATTTGGCCCGCAGCCGATCCGTTCGAGTTATCTGATTGGCGATAATGACGCGCAGTTTGTCGCCTGTCACCAGTCGGTGTTTCTTGAGCGTTACCCGATGCTCGACAAGGCGGCTGAAGGCGCGGTGTTTTTATTGAACTCGAACCTGCCGGTGGATCAGGTGTGGGATAGTTTGCCACAGCAAACCCAGCAACAGATGATCGACAAACAGATTCGCTTTTACTGTATTGATGCCTATGGGGTAGCCAGTAACAATAATATGGGTCAGCGCATCAATACGGTCATGCAAACCTGCTTTTTTGCCATCTCCGGTATCCTGCCACAGGATGAGGCGATTGCCTCGATCAAGCAGGCGGTGGAAAAAACCTACGGTAAAAAAGGACGTCGACTGGTGGAGTTAAACTTCCGTGCAATTGATGACACCCTGGCTGCACTGCAACAGGTCGAGGTGCCGGTTAGCGCAAGCAGTCAGTATCAGCTCGGTTCGCCGGTACCACAAACTGCACCGGAATTTGTGCAGCAGGTGACGGCTGAAATTATTTCCGGGCGGGGCGATGCGATCCCGGTGAGTCTGTTCCCTGCGGATGGCACTTATCCACTGGGTACGGCTGCGTATGAGAAACGTAACCTGGCACAGGAAATCCCGGTGTGGGATGCGGAGCTGTGTACCCAGTGCGGCAAGTGCCCGTTGGTATGTCCCCATGCAGCAATTCGCAGCAAGATTGTGCCGGAGTCCGCACTTGAAAATGCACCGGCGGAATTCAAACACCGGCAGATGATTGGCAAGGGCTTCCCGCCGGAAATGCATATCATGTACCAGGTGGCGCCGGAGGATTGCACCGGTTGTGGTTTATGCGCGGATATCTGCCCGATACATGACAAGAGCAATGTCAGTCACAAAGCCCTGAATATGGCACCGCAACCACCGTTGCGGCAACAGGAAAAACGCAACTGGGATTTCTTCAAAAGCCTGCCGGAATACAACCGCGCCGAACTCAAGCCCACCACCATTAAAGGCGCGATGGTATTCGAGCCGCTGTTTGAATTTTCCGGTGCCTGTGCCGGTTGTGGTGAGACGCCGTATATTCGCCTGGCTACCCAGCTGTTTGGCGATCGCATGCTGGTGGCCAATGCCACCGGCTGTTCTTCTATTTATGGTGGCAACCTGCCGACCACGCCCTGGAGCATGAACCTGCAGGGGCGGGGGCCGGCCTGGAATAACTCGCTGTTTGAAGACAACGCGGAATTCGGCCTGGGCATGCGCGTGGCGGCGAATAAACACGCCGAGCAGGCACGGGAATTATTGCAACAGTTAAGCCCACAGCTGGATGCGCAGCTGGTGGATGAAATACTGAACGCCGATGAAAGCAGTGAAGCGGGCATTATTGCGCAACGGCAACGGGTTGTGCAGTTACAGCAACAGTTGCAGTCGATTGATTCCGCCGAGGCGAAACTACTGCTTCAGCTGGCGGATAATCTCACGCGCAAGAGTGTGTGGATTATCGGCGGAGACGGCTGGGCCTATGACATCGGTTATGGCGGGCTGGACCATGTGCTGGCCTCGGGCCAGGACGTGAATATCCTGGTACTGGATACCGAGGTGTATTCCAATACCGGCGGCCAGACCTCCAAGGCGACGCCACGTGGCGCAGTGGCCAAGTTTTCTGCCGGTGGTAAACCAACGGCGAAAAAAGACCTGGGTTTACTGGCAATGGACTATGGCAATGTGTATGTGGCACAGGTCGCCTATGGTGCAAAGGATGTACAGACACTGCGCGCCTTCCTGGAAGCCGAGGCGCATCCGGGGCCATCGCTGATTATTGCCTACTCACCCTGCATTGCCCACGGTGTGGATCTGTCCAATAACCATCGACAACAGGACCTTGCAGTTAAGAGTGGCCACTGGCCGTTATTCCGCTTTGATCCGGGTCGGATCAAACAGGGCCTGAATCCATTGCACCTGGATTCCGCTGAGCCGAGCATTCCCTACGGCGATTACATTAAAACCGAAACCCGGTTCAGTATGCTGTGGCAAACCCATCCAGAAGATGCCGAGCGTTTTCTGCAACAGTCACAGGCAGAAGTGCGGCAGCGTTATCACCACTATAAACAGCTGGCGGAGCTGGAATGGGATGACAGTGTCAGCGTCGCCGCCAGCAAGGTAAAACTCAATACACAACAATCCAGTACAACAGAGAAGGATGCATAGGCATGGTGGACTTAAGCACAGACTATCTGGGCCTTAAACTCGATAACCCGATTGTGCCTTCGGCATCGCCGTTGAGCGAGTCAGTTGACAGTGCAAAGGCACTGGAGGATGCCGGAGCAGCTGCACTGGTCATGCATTCGCTGTTCGAGGAAGAAATCAACCATGAGAGCGAACACCTGGCGCGGTTTTTTCACCAGCAGTCGATTGGTCATGGTGAGGCGGAGAGTTTTCACCCGGTGCCCGATGACTATAAAAGTATTCAGGATGAATATCTTGAATTGCTGCAACAGCATAAGCGAGCGTTGTCGATACCGGTGATTGCCAGTCTCAACGGGGTGACGCCCGGCGGCTGGATAGAATTTGCCACACAGCTACAGCAGGCCGGTGCCGATGCACTGGAATTGAATGTGTATTACCTCGCGGCCAATGCCGATGAAGACAGTGCACAGATTGAAAACCGTTATATCGACGTGCTTAAACTGTTGCGCGACCAGGTGAGTCTTCCGATTACGGTCAAGTTGTCGTCCCAGTTCAGTGCGCTGATTCCATTTACCCGGCGCCTGCAGCAACAGGGTGCCGATGGCATTGTGATTTTTAACCGTTTCTATCAACCGGATATCAACCTCGAAACCCTGCGTGTAGAACCGAAAGTTGAATTGTCCAGTTCACAGGAAGCCCTGTTGCGCATACGCTGGGCGGCGATTCTGTCGGATCAGCTGGACTGTTCACTGGCGGTCACCGGTGGTATGCACAGCCACCAGGATGTGCTTAAGGCCTTGCTGGCCGGTGCGGATGTCACCCATATGTGCAGCGCATTATTACAGCACGGGCCGCAACACATTGCTCACACCTTGCAGCAGATGCAGCAGTGGCTGGAACTGCATGAGTATGATTCGATAAAACAACTGAAGGGCAGTATCAGCCGGCAGCGTGCAATCGACCCCGCCGCCTATGAGCGCGCCAACTACATCAGTGTGCTCGACAGTTATACACCGGCAAAGGGTGTGCTGCGTTGAAACATACAATGTTATATTGTTGGCTATCGTGTGATTATTTTCAGGTGCAAGGGTGCCTCTGAACAATGCTGATATGTCTCTGCGAGACCTGAAGCGTGCAGCTACAAGGCGTGCTTCGCAGTGAATGGCCAGGTCCTTCACAAGAAGCACAAAGCTTCCGCTCCTGCTCACGCCCCTGACCTACATCCATGTAGGCCACACCGTAGATGCGCGCTTCAGGCCTCGCCCTGCGGGGCTTACAGGTGTGCCCGCACTCTGCGTTAGCGTTTTTCACCAGGCTTGAGCATGCTTTCAAAACACTGCCTTGATTGCGAACACACCTGTAAGCCAGAGATATGTCATCATTATTCAGAGGTACCCTAGATGAATTCTGATCTTCTAAATGAATGGCAACCGTCACGTGCGGCAATGGATTTACTTGAGCTGAACGGTGTTAGCCAGCAACAAATCGAACAGGCGCAGGATTACCTCAAACAGCAATCCGGGCTGCATTCTATCGAGGATGTCTACGGCTACGATAACTGGAATGCGTTTTTTATTATGTTCTGTATAAAACTCAGCAAGCAAACGGCACACTGATAATATCCCCACTGAACAAGGGCAGAAAGCCCGGCGCAAAACCGTCGTAAAAAGTGCTAGAATAGCGCACGCTCAATTTTCGCTATTCATAACACTAAAACCCTATGCAAAGCATTGTTTCAGTCTCCAATCTATCTAAAACCTATAAGGGCGGCTTCCATGCGCTCAAGCAGGTAAACCTGGATATCCATAAGGGCGAGATCCTCGCGCTGCTGGGGCCCAATGGCGCGGGCAAAACTACGCTGATCTCGATTATCTGCGGCATTGTGAATGCCAGTGCGGGGCAGGTGACGGTGGATGGTTATGACACCGTCAAGGATTATCGCATTACCCGTGACCTGATCGGACTGGTGCCACAGGAGTTAACCCTGGGCGCGTTTGAAACCGTGTGGGATACCCTGTGTTTCAGCCGTGGCCTGTTTGCCAAAAAACACGATCCTGCCTACCTGGAAAAAGTGCTGAAAGACCTGTCACTGTGGGATAAACGCAATGCCATGATTATGGCGCTATCCGGCGGCATGAAACGCCGGGTGCTGATTGCCAAGGCACTGGTGCATGAACCCAGGGTATTGTTTCTGGATGAACCCACCGCGGTGTGGATGTAGATTTACGCAAGGACATGTGGGCCCTGGTGGAAAAACTGCGTGCAACCGGGGTAACCATTATTCTTACCACCCATTATATCGAGGAGGCGGAAGCCATCGCAGATAGGGTGGGGGTGATTAATAAAGGCGAGTTACTGTTACTCGACGACAAGGTGGCACTGATGCACAAGCTGGGTAAACGCCAGCTATTGATTGAATTGCAGGAACCTTTGCCTTCGTTGCCGGTGACCCTGGCCGGGTTTGCACTGGAATTATCAGAAGATGGCAGCGCCCTGACCTATACCTACGATCCGTTAAAGAGTGATACCGGCATTAATGAATTACTGCAATTAATTCAGCAGGCCGATCTGGTGATAAAAGACGTGCACAGTATGAAAACCTCGCTGGAAGAAATTTTTGTTAAGCTGGTAAAACCCGCAGTTGAGGTGGCATCATGAACCTGCGTGCGGTTAGAGTGATTTATAAATACGAAATGAAACGTGCCTTTGAAACCGTGGCGCAAAGCTTTGCCTCGCCGATTCTCTCAACGGTGTTGTATTTTGTGGTATTCGGTTCGGCTATCGGTTCGCGTATTGAGAGCATTAATGGCGTTAGCTACGGTTACTTTATTGTGCCCGGTTTAATGATGCTGGCGATTCTGACCCAGAGCCTGTCCAATGCCTCCTTTGGTATTTTCTTTCCGCGCTTTACCGGGCAGATTTATGAAGTGCTGTCCGCACCCGTATCCAGTTTTGAAATTGTGCTGGGTTATGTGGGTGCTGCGGCAACAAAATCGCTTATTATTGGCGTGATTATTCTGCTCACCGCCAGCTTTTTTGTTGAGATGCACATTGCCCATCCATACTGGATGGTGCTATTTTTGCTGTTAACCTGTATTTCGTTCAGCCTGCTGGGATTTATTATCGGTTTATGGGCAAAGGACTTCGAGAAACTGCAGATAGTTCCGCTGTTAGTAATCACCCCGCTGGTGTTTCTGGGTGGTACGTTTTATTCCATCGATATGTTGCCACCGGCCTGGCAGACCATAAGTTTTTTCAATCCGGTGGTGTACCTGGTCAGCGGTTTCCGCTGGAGTTTTTTTGAAGTGGCGGATGTGAGTGTGTGGCTGAGCCTGTGGATGATTATTCTGTTTATGTTTGCCTGTCTGTTTATTGCCTGGTGGATGTTTAAAACCGGTTATCGCCTCAAGCAATGATATGAAACAATGAATATAAAGCAATGAGTACGTTTGATATCCAGCAAAACCTGCAACGACTGCATGTTATTTTAGTCACGCATCAGAGTGTTGAAGCCGACTGTGTGGCAGAGCTGGTTGAGCTGGCAGACAGTGATACAGAAGCGCTCTATGCGCGACTCAATTCAAAACACATGTGGGGTGGCGCAGGCTCGGTGGCCAACGAAGCACTGGCGGATAACTGCGGCATCGAAGACTGGCAATGGCAGTTTGAAATTCAGGATTTCCGCGAGCTGATGATTGCTCTGGGTGAACACCTGATGGCACGCGGTCAGGCTTATCCTGATATTGGTAGCTGGTTACTGGCCTTTAATAACTGGAACCAGCATAACTGAAACCCGTCGTAGTTGCGGAGGAATCAATTTGTCTGTTGATAGCGTTACCCAGTTATATCCTGTAATGCAGCCTGAGCTCAAGCTTGAAGGGCTTTACCTGCAGCGACTTGCCGATGATGCGAGAGAGGCCGGTACTCCACTGGTGTATACCAATTATATTAGCAGTCTTGATGGGCGCATCGCGATTGATCACCCGGTTAGCGGTGAACGGGGTGTGCCGGGACACATTACCAATCCACGGGACTGGCGATTGTACCAGGAGCTGGCAGCAGGTGCAGATGTCCTGCTGGTCAGCGCGCGTTACCTTCGTGAACTGTCACTGGGTAAAGCGCAGGCCAGCATGCCAGTAAGCGATGATCCGGCTTTTGCCGATCTACTGGAATGGCGACTGCAGCAGGGTCTCAGGCCTCAACCTGCGATCGTTGTGCTGAGTGCCAGCCTGGATTTACCCCTGAGCCAGCTACAGGCATTACAGCATCGCGGCGTCTATGTTGCGACCGGCGCAAAGCATAGCGCCAGTGCAGACAGGGTGGGCGAGATTGAACAGTGCGGTGCACACATGCTTTACGCCGGCGATGACAGCCGGGTTGAAGGTGGACGGCTGGTGGAGCTGCTTACCGGGGAGGGGTTTCGTAATATTTATTCGATTGCCGGCCCCGGTGTGCTGGAAACCCTGGTGCGGGCGCAAGTGCTTGATCGAATTTATCTGACACAGGCGAATCGCTTAATCGGTGGCGTATCTTTCGACACCCTGTTCGAGGGACATTTATTGAATCCACCTGCGGATTTCAGTTTACGTGCACTCTATTATGATCAGCACGCAGGCGACAGTTTTGCTCAGCTCTTCGGTATCTATGATTTGATACATAAATAAATTGATAAATAAATGGGCTGTGAATTGCTCGTGCTGAATCGGCTGATCATTGACTTTTATAAGCCAGGGCAATCAGCCAGGCTGGTTAGCAACAGGATGGCAGCGAGTGTTACGAGAACGATTACTGTGACGCCGGATATCACGCCGTTAAAGTACACAGGGGTAGTGAAAAATAATAAATTTACTGATGACTTGAAATCACTAATCATCAAGATTTTATGATTGACTGGTTGTTATTTCATTGATGGATAATTTTGAATGCTATAACTACCGTTTCAGTGTAATTTTATATTATTTTTAAAAGGAGAAGTTGAGATGAACTTACCTGTAGGAAATAAAACCCTTTCATGGGTTGTTCTGGCTATTGTTTCAGCTGTGGCATCTGTCTCTTTTGCAGCATCCGCTTCTGCTGATAAAACATCGTTCGAACAGGTTCAAAAGAAAATGGGTGAAGCTGCAGCTGCAATCAAAAATTATTCAGTCGAGCAGCGTGACGAGGCTGGCAGGCAAGTGGAGGATACTCTGCATGAACTTGATGCTGATATAAAAGATATGCAGCAGCGACTTTATGAGCAGGCAGATCATATGGACAAGGCTTCACGTCAGCAGGCCCGAGATGCTCTCGAAGCTATTAGACAACAACGTAATGATCTGTCAGAGTGGTATGGTCGAATGCAACATAGTACAGGTAATGCGTGGATGGAAATAAAGTCAGGCTTCGTGAAAAGTTTTGAGGAGCTGCAAAAGTCTTATGATGATGCGAAGAACGAGTTTTAGTCGGCCTGTTTAAATGTGATAGTCATCGAAGAAATAGATTAATTATTAATTATAATCATATAAATTAATTTATGAAAATGAGGAGAGATATTAATGAAACTACTAAGTTTAATACCCATCGTCGCACTTGTTCTTGCCGCTAATATATTGACCGGTTGTGAATCTAATGAAGGGCCGGCTGAAAAAGCTGGCGAAAAAATAGATAATGCCATAGAACAAACAGGTGAAAAAATCGATAGTGCCGTAGAAGAAACAGGCGAAGAGATAGAAGAAGCGGGTGATAAGCTGCGTGAGAAAACGCAGTAAAGATTATGCGTTCACATTCATATATCTGATTTTTAACTCGGATAGTAAATATAGCTGATTATTATGCGACGCTACAGGGATGGTAGGTCGCTACTTTCTTTACATATATTCCTGCAGTTAGCCCTGGCTTGAACCCGTGATCAGAGCAGGGTTTCAGAAAAGCTCCGGTTCCAGCTCCAGGTAAACCCGGTAAGCATTACCACGATTACTTGCATCGAATGCAGGCAGTTTTTCATACGCCGACCAATCGGTCTCCCTGTATGCCTGGTCGAAGGGTTGCAGGTTCTCCAGTGCCTTTGTCATGGCTTTGATGACGAATTTAATATAATCCCGGGTAAAGACCAGTGAATGGGCCAGGTTACTGTCGGCATCACCATGACCGGGGATGAAATAAGCCGGTGCAGGTTTCATATTGGTGAGGTAGTCCAGTTCCTTAAGCCAGTGACGCACATCGGTTTCGGGGCTGTCCAGAAATGGAATACGACCCTTGTAAATAACATCGCCACTGAACAGAATGCCGGGCTCCCTGACCAGCATAATGCTGTCTCCGGGGGCATGAGCCGGGCCCAGGTGGCGTATTTCAAAGCTTAAACCACCCAGCTTGAAGCTGTACTCCCTGTCAAAGGTGATATCCGGCGCAACCAGGTAGGTGTTCTCATCTACCCATGGAAACAGCGCTTCGCGTCGTTGTTGCAGACGGCGCTGTGCGGCTTCACCCTGGGTATCGCGACTGCCGCCCACATAGCCCAGTGTGTGTTGCTGTGCAATCACCTCGGGTTTATCGCCATGCTCCTTAAAGGCCTGCAGACCATAGATGTGATCTGCGTGGTAATGACTGATCACGACCTTTTTAATGGGCTTGTCGGTCACTTCACGGATGCGTTGAATCATGCGATACCCAAGCGCGGGTGTACCGAGTGCATCAAACACCACCACACCTTCATCGGTAACAACAAAACCGGCGTTCGAGGTATGGCCTTCATTATTGCCCCCTGGCACGCCGGAGGCTCCAATAATGTAATACACCGGCGCATCGGGAACCTGATGCAAAGCAAACGGTAAGGTGACAGTACCATAGGGTGTATCCACCGCATCAGCAGCGGACAGGCTGGCGGTAAACAGGCTGCACAGCAGGCCTGCAATTAGCAGGTATCGATTACCGCATATAGGCATGGTTCTGCTCCTGTTGCAGGCGAATGATTTCTGCATCTGCCATGGGTACCATCTTGACAAAGCCGTGAATCTCATCGGGTTTAAAGCCATGACTTTGCGCGGCCAGCGTGCACATGCGGAACTCGATGTTGCCGCTGTCCTGCAGGCTTTTCGCCCGGCTCATAAGTTCCTTGTGCTTATTGTAGTTTTCGATTGCAAAATAGGGTATCTCGTCACCGTGGAGTACGAGTATGATTGAGGAGTCAAATGGGTCTGCTTCGTATACCGTATTCAGATAACTGACCCGGTCAAGTACATTGCTAAACGCGGCCATGCTGTATGCGGCAACATCATAAACAACTTTGTGTGGTTTATAGTTTATCTCAGTTGCACTGGTGTGACCCCAGGGCGCATTATTATCAGCTGCCAGTGCAATGCTGCCGGGTAACAGCAGGGAAATAAGAAACAGCCAGCTCCTGGTTTTCATAAAGCATGCTCCGGTCGTTTTGATAGTGGCCTGCCTGAAACAGAAAGCAGACACGGAATTAATTCCGTTTCCTGTATTCTAACGTTAACCCTTGTCGACTGACAAATGCGCAACAACGACAAGCGGTATAACGAAAGTGCAGGCAATAAGTAAAATACTGGAATATGTATAAGTATAGCCTCAATCATGGACAATAAACCATGAACAATGACCCCATGAACAATAAACCCATGGATAATCAACCCACTGATAATAAACCTTACCAGCCAATAGCCTGTGCGCTGCACGACCAGTATGAGCTTGCCATTATGCATAAAAAACCGCTAAAGATTAGCTGGTCGGATAATAATGGCCAGCATACCGCGCTGGTTATTGCGAAAGATATACTGGTGAAAGACGGGCAGGAGTTTTTAATTGCCGAGTCCCCGGATAACAGGCAATATTGTCTTCGTCTCGACAGGATTAGTTTACTGGAGTGCTGATACCTGGCAGGCTGTTAAACTGGCTCCAGGTGGGCACAGGTCGGGTACTTGAGTTCGTTTGTTCAGGGGTGTAGAGTTTTAATCATTTTAAATTAATTCAATATCATGCAGTCAGGTCGATGCAGCTAATAGATGCATTCAACAGGAGCCAGGTAAATGATAAAACTGAAAATCAATGGAGAACTGTTCGAGATCGATGTCGAGGGCTCCACGCCCTTGCTCTGGGTGCTGCGTGAACAGCTTGGCATGACGGGCACCAAGTACAGTTGCGGCATCGGTGTCTGCGGTAGCTGTACGGTACACATTGACGGTGAAGCGGTGCGCTCCTGCCTTATCTCCGTCTCCTCACTCAAGGCGTCCCAGGATATTCTCACCATCGAAGGGCTGTCTGCCAGTAATGACCACCCGCTGCAGCAGGCCTGGAAAGAACTGGATGTGCCGCAATGTGGTTACTGCCAGCCGGGGATGATTATGTCGGCGGCGGCGCTGCTTAACTCCAACCCGGATCCTTCCGATGCGGACATAGATGAGAATATTACCAATATCTGTCGTTGTGGCACTTTCAATCGGGTGCGCAAGGGTATTCATAGAGCGGCAGACATTGCCAGCACAAAAAACAGCAGCGCTAAACACGGAGGTGAAAAATGAAACATCAACGCATCAATGTTTCGCGTCGCGACTTCCTGATTCAGAGCACGGCTATTGGCGCAGGTTTTTCACTGGGTTTATTTCTACCGCTGTCCAGCCGTACAGCGTTTGCCGCTGACAACGTGCCGTCCTATTTGTCGCTGGGAGCATCCTCCAGTGGAGCAGAAGTGAATGCCTGGGTTGAAATTCTGGCCGACGACACAGTGGTGATTCGTATCGCACGCTCCGAAATGGGCCAGGGCACATTAACCGGTCTGGCACAGCTGGTGGCTGAAGAACTGGAATGTGACTGGTCTAAAGTGACTACCGAATACCCCACGCCCGGCGAGAACCTGGCGCGGGATAAGGTCTGGCGCAGCTTTTCTACCGGCGGCAGTCAGGGCATTCGAGGCAGTCATGATTACGTGCGCAAGGGCGGCGCAGTGGCGCGGCATATGCTGATACAGGCTGCGGCGGAACAATGGGCTGTACCCATGGCCGAATGTACCGTTGCCAGCAGTGTGATTACGCATAAGCCAAGCGGTCGCACTACCACCTATGGCAAGGTGGCCGCATTAGCTGCGGAGTTGTTTCCCCCGGAGCACATTGAGCTGAAAGATCCCAAAGACTGGAAACTCATTGGCCAGCCGGTAAAACGCCTGGACACCGTGGATAAACTCAATGGTAAACAGGTATTCGGTGCAGACCTTCAGCTGGAGGGCATGCTCAACGCCGCGATCAAAGCCTGCCCGGTTTTTGGTGGCAAGCTCAAGTCCTTCGATGACAGTAAAGTACGTAAGATGCCGGGTGTAAAAAAGGTGCTGAAAGTTGGCGACAACGCCGTCGCCGTGGTGGCGGACACCTGGTGGCATGCAAAATCGGCACTGGATGAATTATCGATTAGCTGGGATAAGGGCCCCAACGCCGAGTTGAGCAGTGCCGCTATCGATAAGATGCTGGATGAAGGCTTAAGCTCCAGTGATAAGGTATTTGAAGGCAATCGCAAAGGTGATGCGAAAAGGGCGCTCAAGGCTGCAGCCAGAACAGTCGAAGCGACCTATGCGTATCCATACCAGAATCACGCCACCATGGAGCCGATGAATGCCACGGCACTCTGGACCAAAGACAGGTGTGAAGTCTGGTGCCCGACACAGAACGGTGAAGTGGCACTGGATGCGGCAGCCGAAGCATCGGGCCTGAATATCAAACAATGTGATGTGTACAAGATTCACCTGGGTGGCGGTTTCGGTCGTCGCGGTGCGGTGCATGATTTTGTAACGCAAGCTGTACAAATCGCAAAACAGATTCCCGGCACACCGGTGAAACTGCTCTGGTCACGGGAAGAAGATATGGCCCATGGTTTCTATCACCCGGTAACCAAATGTAAACTGATAGGTGGCCTGGATGACAAGGGCAATCTGGATGCGTTGCAGGTACGCATTTCCGGCCAGTCGATACTGGCGTCTATCCGCCCGCAATGGCTGGCAGAGAACGGTGCCGATATGATTACCTTCCAGGGTTTTCATGCTGAGGGTGATCATGCCATCAGTTACACGGTACCCAATCTACTGGTTGAACATGCGATGCGTAACCCGCCGGTGCCGGCAGGTTTCTGGCGTGGTGTGAATATCAACCAGAATGCGATTTACACCGAATGTTTTATCGATGAACTGGCACACGCCGCGAAAAAGGATCCACTCGAATTTCGTCGCCAGCTGATGAAAGATCACCCACAAAGCCTGGCGGTGCTGAATGCGGTGGCTGACAAAGCCGGCTGGGGCACAACCCCTGCTAAAGGTGTGCACCGTGGCCTGGCTGTGACCAAAACCTTCGGCAGTTATGTGGCCGCCTGTGCTGAAGTATCGGTGGACGATGCCGGCAAACTCAGGGTACATCGCATCGTTGCCGCAACCGACCCGGGTTATGCGGTAAATCCGCAACAGATTGAGGCACAGGTGGAAGGCTCGTTTGTGTATGGTTTGTCGGCGCTATTGTATGGCGAATGCAGTATTAAAGACGGCGCGGTTGAGCAGTCAAATTTCCATGATTATCCATCAATGTTAATCAATGAAATGCCTGAAGTTGAGGTGATTGTGATGCCATCCGGTGGATTCTGGGGTGGCATCGGTGAACCCACCATCGCCGTAGCCGCACCGGCTGTATTGAATGGCATCTTTGCCGCCACCGGAAAACGGGTGCGTGAATTCCCGTTACAGAACACGGATCTTCGAGCCTAGTTGGACCGCAAACCGTTTGTATATGAGGTTAATGTGATGAGACAGTTAATTGTGTTTTGTGTAAGCCTTTTGTTCAGTGGCGCATCCCATGCAGCGGATGTGGTGAGCGATAAAAGTATCGGTATGGAACTGGCGCGGGATCTGGCCAGTGCCACCATCGAGGCCTGCCGCAAGGACGGTTACCATGTGAGCGCGGTGGTGGTTGATCGCCACGGTCTGGTGCGTGCGGCTTTACGGGATGACCTTGCCTCACGCTTTACCCTGGAAATTGCAGAGCGCAAGGCAAATATGACGGTAATGGCCTGGAGTGACAGTGGCCAGTTTAAAAAAGCCCGTGAAGATATACGCCAGGAATTAAATCACATTGAGGGTCTGATTGTCATGGAAGGCGGCATCAGGATTGTTGCCGGTGGATTTAATCTGGGTGCAGTGGGCGTGAGTGGTGCACCGGGAGGCGATAAAGATGCAGCCTGTGCCAGTAAGGCATTAGAGAGTCTGGATGCGCGAATCCAGTTTGCTATCGATTAAAACCCTGTCTTATCCATCAGCAGAAGCCTGACCAATGAACCAGTACGGCAGTGATTATGATGTAATGCTAAAAGCCCGTGAATGGCTGGACGATGGTCATCAGGTGCTGCTGGTAACCGTGCTGAAAACCTGGGGTTCTTCACCACGCCCTGTGGGTTCGGTGATGATTATGAGCAACCAGGGCATCATCCACGGTTCTGTTTCCGGTGGTTGTGTTGAAGAAGATCTGCTACAGCGTTATCTGGACCATCAGCTCAGTGAAACTTTCCCTACACAGATAAACTATGGTGTAAACCGTGCAGAAGCCAGCCGTTTTGGCTTGCCCTGTGGTGGTCGCCTTGAATTGCTGATTGAGCAGTTACGTGACCGTGCTGAATTGCAGCAGTTACTGGATGCAATTCAGCAACAGCATTTAATTACCCGCCAGGTAGATCTGCAAAGCGGCGAGGTGAGTTTGCAGGCAGCGAGCAGCCAGCAGACGTTTGAATATAACCCTCACACAGTGCGCAAGGTGTTCGGTGTGCAATGGACGCTGTTACTGATCGGTGCGGGGCACCTTTCACACACTGTTTCACAAATGGCACTGATGCTGGATTACCGCGTGATTGTTTGCGACCCGCGGCAGGAATATGCACAGAACTGGCAGCTTGAAGGCACGGAATTCACCACCTTAATGCCCGATGAAGCGGTGCAGCATTACACCCGGAATACACGCAGCGTGGTGGTTGCGCTGACCCATGATCCAAAACTGGATGATATGGCCTTGCTCGATGCGCTGGTATCAAATGCATTCTATGTGGGGGCAATCGGTTCCCGGCGTAACTGTCAGGCACGCCGGGACAGGCTCCGGCAAATGGGTTTAACTGCAGCGCAGATTAACCGCTTACATGCACCCACCGGAATTGCCATTGGCAGTCACACCCCGGCAGAAATTGCGGTATCCATTCTGGCGGAAATCACCCAGCAACGGAATCTTGTGAACCACCCAGTTGAGTCGCCAGTTGAACTGTCAGCCGGGCAACCGCTTAAACCATCTGTCAGCATCCTATGAGTAATAAACCGATCGGTGTTTTGCTGGCCGCAGGACAGAGCAGCCGCTTTGGTAGCAATAAACTTTTATACCCGCTTATTGATAACACCCCGATGCTACTGCTTTGTGCAGAAAAGCTGGGCAGGGCAGTGCCGGATTCAATGGTGGTGATTAATCGTGAGCTCATTCATTTAAGCAAGCAGCTGGAACAACTGGGCTTGCAAGTGATTGTGAATGATCAGTCTGAACAGGGCATGGGCAGCAGCATTGCCTGCGCTGTGCGTGCCAGTGAATCGCTTTATCCTGATGCCGCTGGCTGGCTGATACTGCTGGCGGATATGCCCTATATCGAAACCCGTACCATTGAGCAATTATATAAACAACTGGAACAGGGTGCAGACCTGGTTGCACCGGTTTACCGACAGCAGCGAGGTCACCCGGTGGGTTTTAGCAGGAATTATAAAAATGACCTGCTGGCATTGAACCAGGACACAGGGGCGCGTGATATTTTAAAAAAATATCACGGCTCGCTTCGCCTTTTGCCGCTGGAGGATGAGGGTATACTGATTGATATCGATCGACCGGCTGATATCCCTGCCTGTACTGATTAAACGCCATAAATACAAGTCGGCTCAACCTGTATCCAGACAATCCCTTATTATTTTTCCGCCAATTTGCAGGCCGCCATCAGTTAAACTGACGGTCTGATCCGTTGATTACCGAGAGTCCCCTTGAAAAATCTTGCGTTTAAAAATCGATACCTGGCACTGGGTGAAGACTTCTACACCAGGTGCAAGCCGGCGCCTGTGACAAAGCCGGGTTTAATTATCTTTAATCATGCACTTGCCGCCGAGCTGGGGCTGGCGAGTGATGAGCTGGATGAGGATTTTCTCGCGGCTATTTTTTCCGGCAATGTGATCCATGACAGCTGTGAACCACTGGCGATGGCCTATGCCGGGCACCAGTTCGGGCATTTTAATCCCCAGCTGGGGGATGGTCGGGCGATCTACCTGGGGGAGCTTGAGCGGGTAACCGGCGGTTCGCTGGATATCCAGTTAAAAGGCTCGGGGCAGACCCGCTATTCCCGTAACGGCGATGGCCGTGCCGCCCTTGGGCCGGTGCTGCGTGAATACCTGCTGAGCGAGGCGATGCACAAACTGAATGTACCCACCACCCGGGCACTGGCCGCAGTGACCAGTGGCGAGGATGTGGCCAGGGAAAAGCTGCTGCCGGGCGGGGTGATTACCCGGGCGGCGCGCAGTTTTATTCGCGTCGGCAGTTTTCAGTATTTTGCCCAGCATGAGGATACAGCGGCAATCCAGGCACTGGCGGACTATGTGATCGAGCGCAATTACCCGCAGCTGGCCGAGTCGGAGCAACCCTACCTGGGTCTGTTTGCAGAGATCGTGCAGGGTCAGGCGCAACTGATTGCCCACTGGATGCAGCTGGGCTTTATTCACGGTGTGATGAATACCGATAATATGTCGGTGGCCGGTGAAACCATCGACTACGGCCCCTGTGCCTTTATGGATTATTACCAGCACGCGCAGGTGTACAGTTCGATTGATCGCGATGGGCGTTATGCCTACAGCAACCAGCCATCGATTGGTTTATGGAACCTGACCCGTCTGGCGGAAGCTCTGCTGCCACTGTTTGATGATGACACCGAGCGCGCGGTGGAGCTGGCCAGAACCGAGTTGCAGAATTACATTGTCAGCTACGAACAGGCCTGGCTCAGTGGCATGCGCGACAAATGCGGCCTGAGCGCCAGTGCCGCAGCCAGCGCCGATGAGGACAAGGCACTGCTGCAGTCATTGCTTAACCTGATGGATGAACAGCAGGCGGACTTTACCCTGACGTTTTATTATTTAAGCCAGTGCGCCAGCCAGCCAGATGAAAAAGCCGATGAGAAATTGCGCCAGCTGTTCAAACAGTCCGAATCACTGGATGCCTGGCTTGCGCAATGGCGCCAGCGCCTGAGCCTTGAAAGTGCGAGTGATGGGCAACGACAGGGTGCTATGGCGAAGGTGAATCCGCTGTATATTCCCCGCAATCACCAGGTTGAGGCGGTGATACGCGCCGCAGAAGATCATAATGACTTTGCGCCATTCCATGCACTGCATAAGGTGTTACAGAAGCCATTTGAGTACCAGCCGGGTAATGACAAATACATGCTGCCGCCAGAGCCGGATGAGGTGGTGCAGCAAACCTTCTGTGGCACCTGAGTAGCTGCCTGGTAGCTAGCTGGCGATGTTCTGGTCGTGGTTGGCCAGCATCAGTACCAGCGCCTGGGCGTGTTCTGCGGCTTTACGGCCCAGATCGGTCAGGTAGCCACCATCCACCTGTGTCACCAGGCCTTTCTCATAGAGGCGTTCAACTGCACTGATTTTTTCTTGGCTGGCGGTGGAATGCACTTTAATGCCCTTGAATGCGTCGAGGCTGTATTGAACCAGTATATTGAGTTCGGCCATGTTCTCGATTTTATAATGCATTGTTCACCTTTTGCGTTTGTCTGTTGCCCCGATACTGGTGGGCAACATGATTACCGGCATATCTTGATATAGATGACCGATCATAATATATGCCTCTGTGTATTGCACGAATGTTATTTTACGTCTCCACGCGCTATGATAAGGCACTTTATGCAGTGTGCAGGCGGGTTTGCCTTTTCGTTGCTGTGTGTCTTTTAATCTGGTCTTTACCTGAAAACCCCCGTTGTGTCAGCGAGTGATGATAAGAATTTCCAGTAATGTAAGCCTGGCCGATGATGAAGTGGAACTGCATGCGATCCGTTCCCAGGGGGCAGGTGGGCAGAATGTCAATAAGGTTGCGAGTGCGATTCATCTGCGCTTTGATATTGCCGCATCCTCGCTGCCCGAGTTCTACAAGGAACGTCTGCTCAAGCTGAATGACAAGCGTATCAGCAAGGAGGGTGTGCTGGTGATCAAGGCGCAGCAGTTTCGCACCCAGGAGAAGAACCGCGAGGATGCGATTGCGCGATTACAGGAGCTGATCCAGAGTGTGGCCCGTGTGCAGCGGGCGCGGGTGGCAACAAAGCCATCGAAGGCAGCAAAAAGCCGTCGGGTTGACAGTAAAACAAAACGTGGCCAGTCCAAATTGCTCAGGCGTAAAGTCGATAGCAGTGACTAGACCGGTTTATTTAAGCTGGCTTATCTGGCCAGCTTATTTACCAGGCTTATTCAACTGGGCTACCAGGTTGCCACTGGTGCGGCGCAGCCGCTGGCTGAGCATGCGTGACACCAGCCACAGCAGATCAAACGCCAGTTTCGGGTGTTGCTCCCGCAGTTTGAACAGGTCTTTACGGGTGAGTAGCAGCAATTCCACATCGGTGGCTGCCACTGCCTGGGCGGAGCGGGGCTCGCCATCCAGCAGTGACATCTCGCCAAAACTCTGTGAAGGCAGGATCGAGGCAATGATATTGGCGCGGGAGCCGGACTGACGCTTGATAATGTCGATCTTGCCGCGGATCACTATGCACAGGGTGCTGTCCTCGGCGCCCTCATCGAAAATCACTGTGCCCTTGCTGGCGCTGTAGGCGCTCATGTGTTCGGAAATATGGCAGATTTCATCCCAGGAAAAGTCTTTGGCCCAGCGGGTGAGTTCGAGGTAGTTGGCCAGGCCTTCATCGGTGCAGGCAATTTTTTGCAGCGTCATTCGGTTTCTTCTTACAGCAGGTTACGGCAGTTTGTAACAGGGGCAGTGCCTATGCTGGTGAGCTGCCCGTAAATTAATTAATATAAATATAGCACAGCCCGTGGCCGCTTTTGCGCCGCTTTGAATTAACAGGAATGATGCGTTTATGAAATCAGCGTGTGTGAGCATTGGTTTGCTTAACCCGAAAAGCCCGGAGAATGTCGACGGCGTGTTGCGTGCCGCGGGTAATTACCGGGTTAATCAGGTGTATTACACCGGCCAGCGTTATCCGCGGGCACTGGCGCTTAATCCCGATACGCCTAAGGTGCGGCGCAAGGTGAGTGAGGATGTGACACTGCGCTGTGTGGATAATCTTCTTGATGTGCTGCAACCAGGGATGCAACTGGTGTGTGTGGAGTTTGCGTTGAATGCACAACCACTGCCGGATTTTGAACACCCGCAGAATGCCTGTTATGTGTTCGGGCCGGAAGACGGCAGCCTCAGCCAGTCGTTGATTGATCGTGCCGATGCGGTGGTGTATGTGCCCACCGTGGGCAGTATGAATTTAGCCGCTTCGGTTAATGTATTGCTCTATGATCGACTGTGCAAACTGTCGCGTTCCGCGTGTGCGGCAGAGGAAAATTCGCTGGGTGATAATGCCCTGATCCGGCAGAGTCGTGATACCAATAATAACCTGCGTTTTAAACGCTGAGTTGCAGCAGATGTCAGCTTTGTCGATAACGCGTTAACGCCGACGGGTAGAAGGCTTGAGGCGTTCTATCGCCTCGGTTACCTGGTCGACACTGCATTCATAGACAATTTCCCGTCCCATAATGGTGCCGACATAGGCGCGATGGTTGGCTGTGGGCAGGAGCGAACAACGGCTGCTGTGTACACCTTCGCCCAGCATTACTTCAATTTGCTGCGGGCTTTTGCGATACTAGGGTACCTCTGAACAATGCTGATATGTCTCTGCGAGCCCTGAAGCGTGCAGCTACAAGGCGTGCTTCGCAGTGAATGGGGCGCTCCTTTACAAGAAGCACAACACCGTAGATGTGCGCTTCAGGACTCGCCCTGCGGGGCTTACAGGTGTGCCCGCACTCTGCGTTAGCGTTTCTCACCAGGCTTGAGCATGCTTTCAAAACGCTGCCTTGATTGCGAACGCACCTGTAAGCCAGAGATATGTCATCATTATTCAGAGGTACCCTGGCACGTCAATTTCCTGACCGCTTTCGGTGGAGCGAACTTTTATGGTTTCATTTTGCATCTGCATGTCTCCGACGTGCTCTGTGTGATACGGGCTGGCTTTAACCCAGTTTTCTAACCCTGAATTTCTTGCCCTTGATCTTGCCTTCCGATAAAAGTTTTAAGGCCTGTTTGGCCACCGCACGTTCCACTGCCACATAGGCGATGGTATCAAACAGGTCGATCTTGCCGATCTGTTTGCCGGGAATGCTTTTATCTGCGGTGAGTGCACCCAGCAGGTCACCGGCGCGCAGTTTATTTTTCTTGCCGGCATTGATGCACAGGGTCACCATTGGCGGACTCAGGCGAAACCCTTCACGGCGTTTCAGTGTATTGACGCTGTCGATGCGCAATGGGGCTTTCTGGTAATCTTCGATGGCTACCAGCTTGGGCGCTTCCGATGCCATAAACAGGCTCAGAGCCAGCCCCTGGTTACCGGCACGACCGGTGCGACCGATTCGATGCACATGGGTTTCCGGGTCGGGGGAGAGTTCAAAGTTGATCACCGCATCCAGGTCCTTTATATCCAGCCCCCGTGCAGCGACATCGGTGGCAATCAGCATGGAACTGCTTTTATTGGCAAACTGCACCAGCACCCGATCACGGTCCGCCTGTTCCAGGTCGCCGTGCAGCGCAACCGCATGGAAGCCCTGTTGCCAGAGTTCTTCAGCCAGTTCCTTGCACTGGTGTTTGCGGTTACAGAACACCACGCTATGCGCCGGTTTGAACTGATGCATAATCGACACTAATGTGTTGGTGCGTTCACCTTTTTCTATTTCATAAAAAATCTGTTTAATGTTTTTGCTATCGTGCTGGCTTTCCACCTGAACCACAGTTGCCTGTTGTTGTATCTGCTGACTGATTTTTTTAATTTCATCCGCGAAGGTGGCGGAGAAGAGCAGGGTCTGGCGTTGCTTCGGTATCATATTAATGATGCGCATCATCTCCACCTGGAAACCCATATCGAGCATGCGATCGGCCTCATCCAGCACCAGCGTGTTTAACTGATCAACCTTTAATGAACCCTTTTGCAGATGTTTTAAAACACGCCCTGGTGTACCCACCACAATGTGTGGCTGGTGTTCCAGTGAGGCATATTGTGCACCAATCGGTTTGCCGCCGCACAGGGTAATGATTTTGGTATTCGGCAGCGGTCGTGCCAGGCGTCGCAGTTCATTTGCTACCTGTTCCGCCAGTTCACGTGTCGGGCAAAGCACCAGTGCCTGGGTCTGGTTATTGATGTCCTGTAGATGATGCAGTATCGCCAGACCAAAGGCGGCGGTTTTGCCACTGCCGGTTTTTGCCTGTGCCAGTACATCCTTGCCCTGCAGGGTCAGCGGCAGGGTTTCCGCCTGTATTTCGGTCATCTGCTGATAATCCAGTGACTCCAGGTTGTCGATCAGGGGGCGGGCAAGGGATAAGCTACTAAAAGATGTATTGTTCATGCTGTGTGTTCGGCTGGTGATGGCTGGTGCATCATAGCATTTATCCGTGAATGGAGACCCAATTATCAGCACGGCTTGCGCATAAAGCGGGGATAAAACTTTACAAAGTTACGGGCTGATTGTAGTTTTGCCGAATAAAACAGGAGAAAAGTGTTGATTATCAGTAATCTTGAAGTGATTCCCGGCAAGCGTATCCAGCAGCACCTGGGGCTGGTGCAGGGCAGTTCGGTGCGTGCCAAACACATTGGCCGTGATTTTATGGCCGGGCTGAAAAATATTTTCGGTGGCGAACTCAGGGGCTACACCGAGCTGTTACAGGAATCCCGCGAAGAGGCGACTCAGCGCATGCTGGCACAGGCCACAGCAGTTGGCGCCAATGCAGTGTTGAATGTGCGTTTCTCAACCTCCAGTGTGGCAACCGGTGCGGCGGAACTGTTCGTGTATGGCACCGCAGTGATACTGGAGTAACGATCGAATGGTCGATCTTATTATCTTTGTTGGCTTGCTGTTGCTGGGCTATGGTTTTGGACGGGCAGCAGAAGCCAGACATTATAAATCAATTCGTAAACGCGAGCGCTTTTTGAACCGGATACCGGCGATTGCCTCGCGCATTCCACCCTACGGTGAACCCAACTTCGACAGCCAGCTGGTGAGCGGAAATGTGGTGATTTCGGTCGACTACTTCAAACGCTTTATCGCCACCCTGCGAAACTTTTTTGGCGGACGGGTCACATCCTATGAGTCACTGCTCGATCGTGCGCGTCGCGAAGCGGTATTGCGTATGAAACAGGAAGCCAGGTCGCTGGGCGCTACCATGGTATTTAATATCAAATTTGAAACCGCCAGTATTCACAAGGGCAATGGCAATACCATTGGCTCGATTGAAGTGCTGGCCTATGGCACCGCACTGATTCCCAATAATATCGAAGTGGCACACACTGCCAATCTGATGCGTTGATAATGCAATACACCAACCCGCAGATACCTGAGGGCATCAATACCAGTGAATCCCATCCGCTGAAGGAATTTTTTATTCTTACAGGCGGCGTGATTGCAATTGTTTTTGTCAGCTTTTACCTGCTGATTGTCACGGTGGATTTTTTTGCCGACAAGATTCCCTTTGCCTGGGAGCAATCAATTCCGCTGGAGTCTCTGCTGGAAACCGGCACCACCGATGCGCCAGCGTATCTTGAGCGTTTAACGCAGCAGGTGGCTGCTGATATGGCACTGCCGCAAGACATGCAGGTGACATTGCATTATGTCAATTCAGATACGGTGAATGCCTTTGCAACATTAGGCGGGCATATGGTATTGCACCGTGGCCTGCTTGAAAAACTGCGCAGCGAGGATGAGCTGGTAATGGTAATTGCCCATGAAATTGCACATTTGAAATACCGTCATCCGATTTCTGCCGCCAGCCACAGTTTGCTGGCGATGATGGTGCTGTCGCTGTTTACCTCCTCTGCAGACGATATTCTAAACCGGCTGATGGGTACCAGCGGTTTATTAACCCTGATGAAATTTTCCCGTGATTATGAACACCGTGCAGATGCCGCCGCAGTGGATCTGCTGCTAGGCCGTTATGGTCATGCGCAGGGTGCCGTGGGTTTATTCGAGGTGTTTAAACTAGAACGAGGAGGAAGTGAACCGCTGGAGTTCCTGAATACCCATCCCTTAACCGAACGACGCATCCAGCGGGCACTTGATCTGGCGGAAAAGCAAGGTGGTCTGCCAGCGGAGCAATCAGCTGATAAAAAAATGCAGCCATTACCCGCAGAGTTTACACGCTGGCTGGCTGCACAGGCAGCTGACCAGGCGTCGGATGAATTGACCACGCACTAGGTCGCATCTGTTTTTTGCTTAATGCCTTGCCCTGTCAGGCCTGTGTTTCACTGCACAGTTCAAGGTGTAGCGGATTTACACACAGACGGTTATTACAGGTCTGCCTGGCAAAATGGCCGGCGGGTATTTGACCATTAAACGCCATATAGCTGACATGTTCGGCACTCTGCATCTTGACGCGTTCACTTTCATCCTTGATCTTGATGCGGCCATGTCCGCTATTTGATACCTGGCCGGTCCATAGCCAGCAGTCACTGTTGCTATCTTCCCTGACACAGGCCAGCACCATTTCCTTGAGGCGGGTACTCAGGCTTTGTTCTTTAAGGGGCATGTTCACGTGTTTCTCCTGCGAGAATAAAATAGTAAAAAAATAAATTATTTAATCAAACAGCTTGTACACAGGGCACTAAATACTGCTCTGCTGTTTGCGCTGGTTTAACGCCTGTTCAACATTTACGCTGCAGACTTCGCAGCGGGCTTTGCCGGTCACCAGGCGGGAAATCATCTCGCGGTGGCGGGCAAAAAATCGATATGCGATATCCGCAAACCAGCGAATCACCGGCCAGCGCAGCATTTTCAGCCAGTGGTTTTTACCCACTGCCTGCCAGACCGCGCAGTTGGCATCCAGCCCTATCAGCAGTTCGCCTTTATCGGTTTCAACATGTAGTTCGTTATAGGCCCGCTCTGGGTCTATATGCGGGTAGCGCTGGCTAAAGCCTTCAGCGTGCAGATCTGCAAACTGAATGTGCTCGGCCCTGTCAGCAATTTTTAATTGTTGCATCTCAGCCATACACAGTGGGCAGTGGCTATCGAAGTAGATCGTGAGTTGAGACATCGTTATGAACTCCCGAATTTCAGCTGCTGATTTCCACTTAATACATTCCCCAGGCGCCAGGGCCTGCCCAGGCATTGTGGGTAGTCGGGGCAAGCGGCCGTACAGCCACGACAGGGTAGCGGTGCTTCGGATGCCTGCAGGTGTAATCGCTTGCTGGCAGGCGGGACTGCTGTGTAGCTGTAACTGGCTGTGGTGGTCTGCATCGCTTGTCTCTGTCTGCTGGTTACCGCTTGAATGTTCAGCGGGTGAATTACTGTTAGCTTATATTCGATTATACGGCTGTATTCTATTTTGTCTAGGACAAAGTGTGTTATTATTGTGAATAGTACTCCATGAATATGTCAACAAACCCGGGAGATGGCGCTATGCCGGCACAGGAAGAAACCTTTTCAATTGGCACGGTAGAGCGTGACACCGGTATATCACGGGACACCCTGCGTATCTGGGAGCGTCGCTATGGTTATCCGCAGCCGCTGCGCAATGCAAAAGGGGAGCGTATCTACCCCGAGTCACAGTTGCGTCATCTGCAGAAGCTGCGGCGGTTTCTGGACCAGGGGATGCGCCCGGGCAAGCTGTTGCGCCTGACAGAGGCCGAATTTATGGCGCTGGAGGAAAAATCCGCTGGCGAGCAAGCCCTGAGCCTGTCCGTCAGCGCGCCAGAGTCACCGCTGGTTGTTGCCTGCCTGACCGCGGTGCAACAGCGGGATGAACAGGCGCTGCTAGATGCCCTGGGGCTTGCCTACCAGCAATACGGTATGGCGGACTTTATCCGGCAGCTTGCTGCTCCCTGTGTGACCGCGGTGGGGGATGCCTGGGCCAGGGGCGATATCGAGGTGTACCAGGAGCATTTCTTTACCCAGGTGATGACGCAGTTTCTGAATATCGAGATTGCAAAAATGCGCAATGGGGTCAGTCGCCCGTTGGTGCTGCTGGGCAGTTTGCCGGGCGAGTTGCATACCCTGGGGCTGAGCATGACCGCGGCCATGCTGGCCTGCCATGGGCTGGCCAGCATACAGCTGGGTGCATCCATGCCCGTGGACCAGTTAAGCAAGGCGGCACAGGAATTTAATGTGGATATAGTGGGTGTGAGTTTCAGCAGCGCCTATCCCTACAACTCGATACGCAATGATATCCAGGAACTGCGTGACAGTGTGCCGGCTGATATTGAGATATGGGTGGGCGGAGAAGGGGTGAGAAAGCTGCGTAAGCTACCGACGGGTGTGAGCAAGTTTACCGATTTTAAACAGCTGCCGTTGTAAGGAAAATCAGCAAACGACCAACGACTATTTATTATGACTGGTTCCTATGCTCCTGCGTGGGAACCTCTTGCTTTCAGTCGTGTTAACTCATTAACTTCCGTATGCGTTCCCACGCGGGAGCGTGGGAACGAGACAACGATTATTTATCGATTGCTAATCCACACAAAGTCGTAAGGCTTGAGCACAATTTCCTCGCGCGGGTCTTCATAGGGGTGGCCGCTGATTAAATCATGCCAGGCATCGGTTTCAATCAGGTTAATGTCTTTTAATGCCAGGCTCTGTTCGCTATCGGATATATTATAAATACAGAAAATACTCTGTGTTCGATCCTGGCTCTGTCGCCAGAAGGCAAAAATCGATTCGGCAAAGTGCAGGGTAAACTGGGTGGCATTGGGGTGAAAGGCTTTCTGCTTCTTGCGAATACTGATAAGCAGTTTCAGGCGGTTAAACGCCTGGTGTTGCAGGCTGTCTGGTTGATTGAGCAGGGCGCTCAGCTCATGGTAATCCCAGTTATGCCGATTGATTGCCCGGCGGTTGGAACTGGCCTGCATTTTCTGTATGTCATTCGGTGTGGCAAACAGGCTATGAATATAAAAAGCCGGTATGCCTTCCAGCCCCAGCATAATACCATGGGCGCAGATAAAACGCGGTAGCTGATAGCTGTCTTCACCCTTGAAGGTTCCCTTGAGGGCATCGATCAGGCTGATATTCAGTTCATAGGGGCGGTGTTCGCCATTGGCCAAGGTGCGCCAGGAGACATCACCGCCAAACTGTTGCATCAGTGCCGCCAGTTGATCGACAGTTTCATCTTCCAGAATACCTTCCACCGGGCGCAGGCCAATGCCATCATGTGAGGCAATAAAATTAAAATAGCCGGTGCCATTCTGTGCCGGCGGCATGCTCATTAACCATTGTTTAAGCAGCGCCGAGTTACCGGATAACAGGCTGTATAAAATCAGCGGTGGCAGGGTGAAGTTGTAAATCAGGTGGGCTTCATTGGCATTACCGAAGTAGGACAGGTTTTCCCGGTTGGGAATATTGGTTTCGGTAATAATAACCGCCTGCGGGTTGTTGTGTTCAATCAGCAAACGCAACAGGCGAATCACTTCATGGGTTTGCGGCAGATTAATGCAACTGGTATCCAGTTGTTTCCATAAAAATGCCACCGCATCCAGGCGAAAAAGTCTTATGCCCCTGTCCAGGTAGAGCTTAATGATTTTAACAAACTCGAGTAATACCTCGGGGTTGCGGAAATCCAGATCGACCTGATCGTGGCTGAAGGTGCACCATACATGCCGTGTGCCCTGCAGGGTTTCGGTTTCGCGCAATAGCGGTGAGGTTCTGGGGCGTACTATATGGCTTAAATCTGTATCGGCTTCCAGCGAAATAAAATAGTCCGCACCTGGCTGTTTGCCCTGTTTGAAATTATCAAACCACAGGCTGCGACTGGAACAATGATTGATAACCAGATCCGCCATCAATGCAAAATCATCTGCGATTTCACTGATGTGTGACCAGTCACCCAGTGACTGGTTAACCTCACTGTAGTTAATCACTGAAAAACCGTCATCGGAACTGTAGGGATAAAACGGCAGTATATGCACCGTATTGCATACATCCTTAAGCTGCTTGTTCAGAAACTCGTGCAGTGTTAGCAACGGTGGTTCGTCTGCTTTTTTAATACTGTCACCATAGGTGATGGTGATCATATCCTGTTCCGACCAGAGATTGCTGTGGGGCTGTGGTCTATGGATGCCACTTTGATAGTCCATCAGGTCTACTATGCGTGAACACAGTTGTTGCTGATCCGCCTCGGGGTAGAGTTTCTGCAGGTGATCAATTATGCGTGTTTCCAGCTCGGCCAGTTGTTGCTGTTTCCGGGGCATATACTGTTTCCTTAGCTCAACATCTTGCGGTCGGCTTCAACCGCATCCAGCAGCTGGCTAAAAATATCCGGCATGGCACTGCTTACCCGGTTCCAGCTGGGAATAAACGGCGCTTCATCACTGTCCTCGAGAAACAGGCGACCGGCGTGTTTGATATTTTCCGCGAACAATTCCACCATCATTTCTTCTTCGTTGACTTCATAGTCGAGGCCGTTGAAAACGGCATCACTCAGGTAACTGTCGACTAAATCCAGAGCAATACGGTAATAGGTGGCTTTGGTGGTGCGCAGGCTTTCATCGGTAAAATTAATGCCATCGGTGGCGAGTTTCTTGAAAATTGCCTTGGTGATCTCAATCGACATTTTAGACAGTCCCTGTTGTTTGTCTTCAGCTGACAGGTTCTGGTGTTTATGATCATACTGATCCGCTATGTCCACCTGGCATAGCTGGCTGGTGGCATAGTTTTTACGCATTTCCATTAATATGCCCACTTCCAGTCCCCAGTCGGTGGGCATGCGCAGGCTTTCCATGACTTCATGGCGCATGGAAAATTCACCGGCCAGGGGATAACGGAAACTGTCAAGAAAATCCAGGTAATCATGGCTGCCAATCTGCTGGTTCAATGCCCGTACCAGCGGGGTAACCAGCAGGCGCGAGACGCGGCCGTTCATCGAGTTGTCTGCAACCCTGGGGTAGTAGCCCTTGCAGAACTGATATTTAAACTGCGGGTTGGCTACCGGGTAGAGCAAGCGTGCCAGCATGCCACGCTCATAAGTAATAATGTCACAATCGTGCAGTGCCACCGCTTTGGTATTGCCTTTTGCCAGCATATACCCCATACAGTACCAGACATTGCGTCCCTTGCCTTTTTCGGTGGGGGCCAGCCCCATCTTGCGCAGTTTTTTGTCAATCGCCATTAAATTCGGCCCGTCATTCCATAACAGGTCATGCGCCTGTGGCAGGTCGGAGAAAAAGCGCAGTGCATGCCTGAACTCGGACTTGTTTGCCTGGTCAATGCCGATAACAATCTGTTGCAGGTAATCCACCTGTTTCAGTTCCCTGATAATGGTATCCAGTGCCGGGCGTTGCAGCTCCGAATACAGGGATGGCAGGATCAGTCCCATGGGTCGTTGTCGTGAAAAATAGCGCAGTTCGTCTTCCATTTTTTGCAGACTGCGGTTATGTAGATTGTGCAGTGTGGTAATTTTACCGTTCTGAAAAAAGTCACTCATAAGGGTGCCTCATCCTGTGGGATTTTCAGCAGGGCCTTTTCAATCGCTTCAGCCCAGCCATCGGGTGCTTCCTGTCGTGTTCTGATATGGGGCACCAGCATGGTTTGCAGTGCCTTGTTGGACGGCGAATTAATCATCACCGAAATGTCTGCCATACTGAGCATGGCGGCATCATTGGGGCTGTCCCCCAGCACAATGGTTTTTACCCTGGTGTTACTAGCGGTATAAAAATATTTGAGTTGCTGGCTGGCGCGCCCCTTGTCGCAGTTGCCCAGTACATGTATAAAACGTCCACCCTGCAGTGTGTTTAGTCCATGGTCTTCCAGTGATTGTTCAAATGCATTGCGTTGTTTATCATCTGCCAGCCACAGCAGGGGTTCACTGTAATCCCTGTGCATTGCCTGTTGTGCATCGGCTTCAGCAAGGCCGGTTAACTGCATGACCTGCTGTACGCTGCTTTCGGATAATAACTGATAGGAATTTTCTGGCAGGGACAGGCTGTCGAGTATCTGTCGGATATCAGCCTGTGATTTTCCCAGTTGTATGCACCAGTAGTCCTTTTGCTGGCTTAGCTGGCAGGCGCCATCAAGGCATTGTGGTTCTTCTTTAAACTGTGACAGGGGTAAATATATTGCCGAGCCGTTTTCGACAATCAATGGTGCATCGATTTGCAGTGCCTGTTGTAGTGCGATACTTTCGGCGAAGGTTTTGCTGGTGTTAAAAATAATCGGAATGTTTTTTTGCTGTAACAGGCGGATGGCCGGAATGGCAGCGTCCATTGCGTAGTTGTGATGGTTAAGCATGGAACCATCCAGATCGGTGATGACCAGCCATTGTGTTCTAGGTTGAGCCGTCATTAATAAAATCCTTTTGCATAATAATCTTTTTTATTGAGTGATCCGCTTCGACCGGGATCACAATGTCCGCCAGATGGGGCAGGTGCGCCAGTGTGTGTCGGCTGATGCGTTCGTAGTGTTGAATAAAACGTGCCAGTTCTGTATCCGACATGATTCGCTGTTGATGGTTTGTTGAATGGCTGTTTCTGAGTTTTTTCTCCTGCAGTCGCCGCCATTGGTAGACGTGTTCAAAGTCCGCTGCTTTTAGCATAATGCAGTGATCAGCATGGCTGAAAATGGTTTCATGATAGCGTTTGAGATGCTGGTTGGCGTAGTGACGCCAGCTGCCATCCTGATCTTCCTCAGCTTCCAGCTGATTAATCGGGTTTACCAGTTCAGCCTCGGATTGTGCCGGACTGTGATTGCACCAGCCTTCAAACAGGATAATGTCAGCCGGGGGCTGTTCGGTCCACTGGTCTTCTGGGTATCGATCATCCATGGCTTTATTGAAGCGGGGTATACGGCAGGCTTTACCTTCCAGCAAGCTGAACAGGGTGGACTGCATCAGTTCCATATCATGGGTGCCGGGTACACCACGGGTTATCAGCAACGGGTGTACGGTTTTGCTCAGGTGCTGTCTTTGCCTGTGTGTGGCATAAAAGTCATCCAGTGAGATATTGGCGACCCGCAATGGGGTTTCAATTTCAATCAACTGTTTAAGAAAATGTGTCAGTGTCGATTTTCCACTGCCCTGTGCACCGTTAATGCTGATAAATAGCGGGTGTTTCTGTTTCAGGCCCACAATGTGTTGCATCAACGGCAGGTAAACCTGTGTCACCGTTGTTTCGAATGCAGCTGGCAGGTGCATTTCCTGTATCAGCTGGTGGCTGAGCTCTCGGCTTTTATTGCTCGGGTAATCGGGGGCTGACTGTGTCATATCTGGTTATTGTTTACTGCCTTGGTGGATGTAAGCTCTGTGTTACTCATGGTTGTAGCAATATCTGTGCACATTTCGAGATTTAATTTAAAATTTTCATATCGGTTTATTTGTGGGGCATTCGCCATGCCTGATGTAGCAGCCTGTCAGGATCTATTGCCGGGGAACATACAGCTGCCTATGGGGTCATAGTTATTATCCCAGGCTCTGCCTCTGTGCGCCTGCCTTGTTTTAGTGCACAGGCCGTTTATAGATTCCCAGGTTGGCTGAGCTTATTATCTATACAGCATCAGCTCTCGTATTCACACCTGAACATGGGTCAGTATTATGTGGCATAAAATTATCGCTTCTTACCAATCATACGCTTTTACACCTGCCGGGGTAAAAGCAGTTTTAGTGTCCGGTCCCCGGGCGTCCGCATACGCTGGTCTATTACTCATGTTCAGCGCTGTTTTGCCTGTGCTGGCACCGGCAACAGCACTGGCCAGTACGGACAGTTTCAAGGATGGGCATATTCATTACAATCAGGATATGTGGGAAATGCTGCCGCCAGACCGGGCAATTCATATGCTGAAAGAGGCGGGGATAGAGCGGGCACTGGTAGGTTCGACCCCAACACTGGGTACCGAGAAACTCTACCGGGAAAATCCGCAGCTGGTGGTGCCAATCATGATGCCCTACAAGGATTATCGCCACCGTTTTTACTGGTTTAAGGACCCCGAGCTGATTGATTATCTGCGCGAACAACTGGCGCGCGTACCCTATGTGGGCTTTGGTGAATTCCATATCTTCGGTGATGATATGGATTCGGAGCCGGTGGCACAGATGATTGCACTGGCCAGGGAAAAACAGCTGGTGCTACAGCCGCATACTGATTTACCCGGTATGCAGATTTTATTGAATAAGGCTGCTGACTTGCAGGTGATCTGGGCACATGGTGGCTTTGATGTGCCGGTCGAGACCCTGAAGTCACTACTTGATCGCTATCCTGGTCTTAGTATTGATCTGTCATTTCGAGAAGGGTTGCTGATTGACAACCAGCAGCTTACAGAAGAATGGCGTGAGTTCCTCAATGAATATTCCACGCGATTCCTCACCGGCATGGACACCTATAAAACAACCCGCTGGGCGGACCTGCCAGTGCTGGCGGATCGCACAAAAAACTGGCTGGGCCAGCTGGATAAAGCCGCGGCAGAAAATATTGCGCATAAAAACTTCGAGCGGCTGTTTGGTAAATAATGATTATACCCTGGCAGCCTCTATGGCTGCTGCGGCTTGTAGGCGTCTTCCAGCTTTTTGATCACCTTGATGAATTTTTCATCCATCACCAGGTAGCTGGATAGCATCAGGTTCAGATCGGTGCGCGTGGTGGAGGTAATCAGTTTGAGCATTTTAGTTTTATCGGCAGGCAGATTAAGTCGGTCAATCGATTCCTTGAGGCTCTTTTCGCAACTCAGAAACAGTTCGGAAATATCGGTCACCATGCGGTCAATATCATGCTGCAGGGTTTCAAACGAATCATTGGTGCGTTTGAATATTTTATACATATTACGATTCAGCTGTTCCAGTTCCTGGCGTCTGATTAACGCATCGATACGGGTATTGGCACCGACGGTCATAATTTTCAGATATTCCAGCAGATTTTTTCTGTGTTTGCCAGTATCTGGCAGGTCACTCGCCAGTACACTGATGTAGTTAAGGTTAATCACCACATAATCAGTTTTTTCAACCAGCTCACCAGTGTTTTTATGCTGGTTAATCAGCTTGATATTCTGCGCCTTGCTGACCGCATCAACCGCATAGTTGAGATCCTGTTTTGGCGCTTTTATCTGCAGTGCCATGCCGATGTTTAAACCCTCAATTGCATGAAACAGCGACATTACCAGGTCTTCAAATGTGTCAGCACTGATGCTGCTCTGGAAAAACGCCATCAGGTCATCGTGGTGATCATCATCGATATTTTCCGGGTGGGTCTCTGCTGACTGGATCAGGCTGTCCCTGACCTTATTGAGATTAAGGCGCTCTTCCAGCAGGGCAATTTTTTCCCGCGCATCGATCAGGTCGTAGTGGGCGGTAAAGAAGTTCTTCTTGAACACCTCTAGGTTGTTGACCCGTTCCTTTAGAAAGGCGTTTTCACGCCGCAGTTTACCTTCTTCGGTAAAAAACAGGTCATCGACCGGGGTTTTAATAGACATTGCGTTCTCCGTGACTAACGCTTACAGCTCCATTACTCAGCGGTGGGGGAATAATCAGGTATTAATAATGCAACTTATACAATATTTTAGCCCTATTCGCCAGTTAAGGCCGTTTGGGCGCGGATGAGAGACGATCCTGCTTTGCTCGTCCTGTGCGGTGGGGTACTATCAGCGATATGAGACAACCTGCAACGTCCTGTTTTAACTGGGCATTTATCCTGAATGCGGCTGCGAAGCATAAGCCGTCGCTGGTTCAGGCCAATCTTATTGCCATACTTGCTGCCGTGATCAGTGCGCCCATGCCCATGTTAATGCCTTTGCTGGTGGATGAGGTGCTGCTGGACAAACCCGGCTTTCTGGTGGAAAGCATGAACCGTATTTACCCGCAGGACTGGTGGGGGCCAGTGCTGTACATTGTCAGCATTATGCTGCTTACCATTCTACTGCGCTTCAGTTCAATGATGCTGGCGGTGTGGCAAACCTACAAGTTCACTGAAGTGGCCAAGGACATTACCTACAAAATACGGCAGAGCCTGCTGCAACGCCTGCAGCTGGTATCCATGGCTGAATATGAAACCCTGGGCAGTGGCACAGTGGCGTCCCACCTGGTGACCGATGTGGAAGCAATTGATAACTTCATTGGCACTGCACTGAGCAAATTCATTGTCGCGGTGTTATCAATTATCGGGGTGGCGGTGATTCTGTTATGGATTCACTGGCAGCTGGCGCTGTTTATCCTGGTGATGAATCCGCTGGTAATCTATTTCACTACCGTGCTGGGGCGCCGGGTCAAACACCTCAAGCGTAATGAGAACTCGGCGTTTGAGCTGTTTCAGCAGTCATTGAATGAAACCCTGGATGCCATACAGCAGATACGTGCGGCCAATCGCGAGCGGCATTATATTCAACGGGTGGTTGACAGGGCCCGTGGCGTTAAACAACAGTCGTCCGCCTTTAGCTGGAAAAGTGATGCAGCTAACCGTATTTCATTTTTTGTGTTCCTGATGGGCTTTGAAATCTTCCGTGCCATGAGCATGCTGATGGTGGTGTTTTCCGATTTATCCATTGGACAGATGATCGCGGTATATGCCTACCTGTGGTTTATGATGACCCCGGTGCAGGAGATACTTGGCATCCAGTACAGTTATTATGCGGCCAGGGCGGCAATGAAACGGCTCAATGTATTATTAAAGCTGGACACCGAACCACAATACCCACATCGGCAAAATCCGTTTGCGGGCAAACACACGGTGGGGCTCAAGGTTGATAATATCCGCTTCAGTTATGGTGATGGCGAGGATGTGCTCAAAGGCCTGTCGTTAAGCATTAAGCCGGGTGAGAAGGTGGCGCTGGTGGGCGCCAGCGGTGGTGGTAAATCCACCCTGGTGCAGATGATCCTGGGCATGTATACACCCAGGCAGGGGCAGCTGTATTTTGATGATGTGCCGGTATCGGAAATAGGCCTGGATGTGGTGCGTGATAATGTGGCCACGGTGTTACAGCAGCCGGCACTGTTTAATGATACGGTGCGGCAGAACCTGAGCCTGGGTCGCGCTCTGCCGGACGCAACACTGTGGCAGGCACTTGAGGTGGCGCAGCTGAGTGACACCATCAAGGCCCTGCCGCAACAGCTGGATACCATCGTCGGACGCAACGGGGTACGCCTGTCCGGCGGGCAACGCCAGCGCCTGGCGGTGGCGCGCATGATTCTGGCAAAACCCAAACTGGTGATCCTGGATGAGGCCACCTCGGCGCTGGACACAGAAACAGAATCCAGGTTACATAAGGCGATGCAGGCATTTCTGCAGGATCGTACCACGCTGATTATTGCCCATCGACTGAGTGCAGTGAAACAGGCGGATCGGGTGTATGTATTTGACGATGGCCACATTATCGATGAAGGCGTGCATGAGGATATGCTGCAACGGGATGGTCTTTATAAACAGCTGTATGGAGCGACCCATGAAGTCTGAGTGGCTTTTGTGAGCAGCTGCTTGCCTTGACTAAAGCGGCCATGAAGTTAAATCACACAGTAAATAAAACGGTATAGCGAATGATTTTAAAACGGGAGTCTGACATTTGATGAGCTCTATACGAATCGGTCACGGTTATGATGTGCATGCTTTCGAACCGGGCGAACAGATAATTCTGGGAGGGGTCAGCATTCCCCATCACAGTCAGTTCAGGGCACATTCCGACGGTGATGTGTTGCTGCATGCGGTGTGTGACGCACTGCTGGGTGCGCTGGCTCTGGGAGATATAGGCGGACATTTTCCCGATACGGATGACAGCTATAAAGGTGCAGACAGTCGTCAGCTGTTAGCGCAAGTGTATCAACTGGTAATAGACAAGGGCTATCAACTGGGTAACCTGGATGCCACCATCATTGCGCAGTCGCCCAAAATGGCGCCGCATATTTCCACTATGCGACAGCACCTGAGCGAGGATTTGCAGGTAGAATTGAGCCAGATAAATGTAAAAGCCACCACCACCGAAAGGCTCGGGTTTGCCGGTAGAGAGGAGGGAATTGCGGTGCATGCGGTGTGCATTTTGCAAAAAACAGGCTAAATCCGTGCAAAATCCACTTATGGGTGAAAAAAATCAGCATAAATAGCAACCAGTGCACGACATTTAAAAATTATCTTATATACTGAAGTTAAGGAGAGAAATGATCACAGTCACCCATAATTTATGCTGATTTATATACACGGCTTTAATAGTTCACCGAATTCGTACAAGGCCAGTTTGCTGCGCGATTATGCAAACAGCATCAATATGCCTGATATTCTGGAAATTCCGGAACTCGCCCACGAGCCCGATCATGCCATACAGCAGCTACAGCAACTCATCAAAAAATACCATTCACCCCAGGCGATGCGCCCACTGTGTTTTATTGGCAGCTCCCTGGGTGGCTATTATGCCACCTGGCTGGCAGAGAAATACGACAGTCGGGTGGTGCTGATAAACCCGGCAGTTAAACCCTATGAACTGTTTGAAGACTATCTCGGCCCCAACCGTAACCTGTACACAGGTGAGGAGTATGAACTCACCATGGATCACATTAATCAGCTCAAGGCGCTTGAAGTTGAACAGATCAGTAATCCTGATCGCTACCTGTTGATGATCCAGACCGGCGATGAGGTGCTTGACTATAAGATGGCAATGAATAAATATGCCGCCGTGCCATCCATTGTGGAAGAGGGCGGTGGTCATGAATTTGCCGGGTTCGATCGTCACCTGGAAACCGTGTTAGCCTTCTGCGGCGTGAATTGTCTTAAAACATATACCTGAGGTGGTTTTATGTCGCTAGGCCCGGTCATGCTTGACCTTGTCGGAACGTCCATCAGTCAAGAAGAAAAAGAAATGCTACGCCACCCTCAAACCGGTGGCGTTATTTTATTTACGCGAAATTATGAATCGCCACAACAGATCAGCGCGCTGGTAGATGAAATTCACGCACTGCGTTCACCCCATCTGCTGGTGGCGGTAGACCACGAAGGTGGTCGGGTGCAACGTTTTCGCGAGGGTTTTACCCATATTCCGCCGGCCGCAGAATACGGCCGGGCCTATAACCGTGATAAAAAACAGGGCAAATTGCTGGCGCAGGAATGCGGCTGGCTGATGGCAGCGGAATGTCGTGCAGTGGGTGTGGATATGAGTTTTGCGCCGGTACTGGATATGGGGCTGGGCGTCAGTGGCGTGATCGGTGATCGCGCTTTCCATAGCAAGCCGGAGGTGATTGCCGAGCTGGCCCACAGTTTTATGCAGGGCATGCAACAGGCAGGCATGGCGGCTACTGGCAAACACTTTCCCGGCCACGGCTGTGTGCGGGAAGATTCACATATCGCGCAGCCGGTGGATACACGTTCCCTTGAAGACATTATGTTGCAGGACATGCTGCCATTTGAACGCATGATGCATTTTGGTATGGCCGCGGTAATGCCGGCACATGTGGTGTACCCGGCGGTGGACGATAAGCCGGCTGGTTACTCAGCTATCTGGTTGCAACAGATCTTACGCCAGCAACTGAATTTCCAGGGCGTGATCTTCAGCGATGATTTAAGCATGCAGGCGGCCGGCGTGGCGGGGGATTTTGCAGATCGCGCGCAGACTGCTCTGCAGGCGGGTTGTGATATGGTGCTGGTGTGTAATCACACCCTGGCCGCACAACAGGTGCTGGAGTCACTGGAAGATTATCTTAATCCGGTATCACAAATGCGTTTAATCCGTATGCACGGTCGGGGTAAAATCGACCGCCAGCAACTGATGGCATCGGAGCAGTGGCGCAGTGTGGTGGATAAAATCAAACAGCTGGGGGACTCGCCCAATCTTGAACTTGATGTTTAGGCGAAGCCATGGCTGGTTAAAACAGTGCGTTTTTACTTCAGTAATACTCATTAATAATTAAGTGATATGGAATATATACAGTCGTTACTAAACTGGCTCAATCTTAAGCAGGAACATCTGTGGATGCTGCAGGTGTTCCTGATTGTGCTGGCCACACTGACTATCAGTTTCTTTCAGAAACGCCTGTTTAATCGCCTGTTGAAAAAATTCCAGCAGACCAGTAATTTCTGGGATGATTTACTGGTTACCAGTGCGCAGAAACCACTGAGCTGGCTGATCTGGTTGCTGGGCATTTTATATGCCGCGGAAATTGTGCATGCCTACAGCAATGAATCGGCGATTTTTGTGTTTATTGATCCAGTGCGTGACATTGGCGTAATCAGTATCCTGATTTACTTTCTGCTGAGATTGACCCATGGCGCGGAAAAGATTCTGCTGGATAAAGCGCCGAAACGGGATGAGCAGTCACTGGATGAACACACGGTGCATGCCATCGGCAAACTGGTTCGACTGTCGATTTTTATTACCGGCGGGCTGATTATGCTGCAAACCCTGGGCTACAGTATTTCCGGAATACTGGCATTGGGTGGTGTAGGTGGTATCGCGGTGGGTTTTGCCGCCAAGGATCTGCTCGCCAATTTTTTTGGCGGCCTGATGATCTACCTGGATCGGCCCTTCAAGGTGGGTGACTGGGTGCGTTCCAATGACAGGGATATCGAGGGTACGGTGGAACATATCGGCTGGCGACTGACCTGTATTCGCACCTTCGATAAACGTCCGCTGTATGTGCCCAATTCGGTGTTTAATAGCATCGCACTGGAAAACCCCTCGCGCATGACCAATCGCCGCATCTATGAAACCATGGGTATTCGCTACGACGATATTGATAAAATGGCGGTGATTGTTGAACAGGTGAAAGCCATGTTGCTGTCACACCCGGAAATCGATACCGATACCACGCTGATTGTAAACTTCAATACCTTTGGCGATTCCTCGGTGAATTTCTTTGTGTATACCTTTACCCGAACCACCGAATGGGTGCGCTTTCACGAAATTAAACAGGACGTATTGTTGAAAATTGTGGATATTGTTCTGGGCAATGGCGCCCAGTTTGCGTTCCCCACCACCACCTTACATGTTCAGTCATTGCCGGAACAAATCGCGGCCAGTGCAGATGAACAGGAGAAACTGTCCCATGGCGGATAAATTACTGGTTGTTATGGCCAATGTCGATGTATCACGTCCGGCTGAAATTCTACCGCCGTTGTTACAGGCCACGGTGGCCGCGGCGATGGAATACGAGGTTGAAGTGCTGTTTACCGGCCAGGCGGGTCAGCTGGCAATGAAAGGCGAAGCGGAACGCCTGTTGCTGAAAGAAGAGGACAGTAAAAGTGTCTACGACCACATTAAACAGGCCAGGCAGGCGGGTGTGGTATTTAAAATCTGCACCCCGGCGTTCAAGTTCTGGGGCGAGGACCTGATTCCGGAAATTACCGAAACCGTGGGCGGTGCCTATATTATCAATGAAGCCATGGATGACAGCGTGGTGACCTTCACCTATTAAAGGGCATGCGCCTGATGCACAGGCCCGGTTAAGCATATTTTGTGAGTCAATCAAACCAATGAGTCAAACAGACAAGTCCGCACAGCAGGCTTTGCATGAGGAAGCCGGCCAGGTGCTGGCACAGGCGGAATTAATTTACAGCGCGGCACAGCTGGAGCAGGCACTGCAACAGCTGGCACAACAGATCAATGCGCAGCTCACACCGCACAGCGAACAGCAACCGGTGCTGCTGATGCCGGTAATGAACGGCGGACTGGTGCTGTGCGGGCAGTTAATGACCCGTCTGACATTCCCACTCCAGGTAGATTACCTGCACGCCACCCGCTACCGGGATAAAACCCATGGCAGTGATCTGCACTGGAAAGCCAGCCCACAGCAGAGTCTGCAGGGGCGCACCCTGCTGGTGGTCGACGATATTCTGGATGAAGGTTACACCCTGCAGGCAGTGCTCGAGTATTGCCGTGCCCAGGGCGCGGCACGGGTGTATTCGGTGGTGCTGGTGGAAAAGAACCATCCCCGCGCCAGGGCAGATATCAAGGCGGATTTCACCGGCCTGATGGTGGAAGACCGTTATGTGTTCGGTTTCGGTATGGATTACAAGGGCTACCACCGTAACCTGAATGGCATTTATGCAGTGGCTGATAAGGGTACAGATAGATGAGTGAAACTGTGTCAGGTAAACAGCAGGCTGAGATCGCGGTCATCGGTGGCACCGGCCTGTACCAGCTGCAGGGGCTGGTACAGCTGGCGCGCTATCCACTCAATACCCGCTGGGGTGAACCCTCATCGGAGATTGTGATCGGCCAGTTACAGGGTGAAGGCGGGCCGCGCAATATTGCCTTTCTGGCACGTCATGGTGAAAGCCATAATATTCCGCCGCACAGGGTCAACTACCGCGCCAATCTATGGGCGCTTAAAGAGCTTGGCGTAAAGAAAGTGATTGCGGTGGCCGCGGTGGGCGGCATTAGCGACACTATGTCACCGGAAACCCTGCTGGTGCCCGATCAGATTATCGATTACACCTACGGCCGCGAGCACACCTATTTTGCCGATGACCTGCAGCAGGTCACCCATATTGATTTCACCGAACCCTATAGCAGCACATTACGTGAGACCCTGTTACAGGTGGCGAAACAGGAAAACATCGCCTGTGAGCCCACCGGTGTATACGCCGCAACCCAGGGGCCAAGGCTGGAAACCGCCGCCGAAATCGTAAAATTCAAACGAGACGGGGCCCATGTGGTGGGCATGACCGGCATGCCGGAAGCAGCGCTGGCCCGGGAAATCGAGCTGGACTATGCCTGCCTGGGGCTGGTGGTCAACTGGGCGGCGGGCTGTGCCGGTACCCGGGTGATTGATCACGAAGAAATGCAGCAGATTGTCGACAAGGGCATGGTGACCCTGCAACGCCTGCTGCTGGCCGCATTAAAACAGCTTTGAACTCGCCCGATTGAAGACAGCAATATGCGCTAATGCGGGGCGCTGCACACACTTGGTTCAGCAAAACATATCAAATGCCGACGCATTGTTATAAAATATGCGCGCTTTTCGAATGATGTAATTTAAGGGTAATTCATGTCACGAGCCGACAAGGTTTCAGACGCGTCAGGTCTGCAAAAACTGATTAATACACTGCGTTATCACGAGGCCTCACGCCAGTGGTTTGCGGTACTCTTTGTGCTGCTGGTGAGCCTGCTGGGACAGTATGATCCCACAATGTTCAAAATCGGCACAGCAATAGCCGTAGTAGGCATGCTGGTACGCATGTGGGCCTCGGGTTACGTGATGAAAAACAAGCAGCTGGCCACCAGTGGCCCCTATGCCTTTGTGCGTCATCCACTGTATGTGGGCAATATCCTGCTGCTGGTCGGCTTCTCTATTGCCTCTACCCTGTGGTGGTCCTATCCGCTGATGCTGGCACTGCTGTTGTTTTACTATCCACCCACCATTTCCTATGAAGACAACAAGCTGCGTGGTATCTTCGGTGAAGAATGGGAAGCCTGGGCGAAAAATATCCATGCCCTGATCCCCACCTTCGGCGCCAAAGCCGGGAGTGTTCGTAGCAGCTGGTCATTCAAAAAGAGCCTGATGCAGAACGCCGAGCCGGTGATTGTTGTTTACCTGATAGGTTGCCTGTACCTGCTTTATACCCACTAGTTGAATGCTGCAGAATCTGGATTACATTTCAGAGAGCGACCTGGCCGACTGGGTTAAACAGCATCTGGATTCTGCCGAGCATGTGCTGTCTGCGGGTTACCAGGGAAAAACCCTGCTGTTCCAGCAGGGTGAACACAAACTGGTGATCAAAACCCCGCTGGGTAATCCACTGACCCGTCCCCTCAATCTTGCCCTGTTACGCCACGAATACCGCATCTATCAACGACTGGATGGCATGTCAGCGGTGCCACACTGTTATGGTATGGCCAATGAGCAGTACCTGGTGCTGGAGTATATAGATGGCCAGACCATGCGTGATGTCAGACCCTCAATTGACTCTGGATTTTATGAAAAACTGTTCACCGCCATCGAGCAGATGCATCAACGGGGTGTCGCGCATTTCGATTTAAAGCGTAAAGAAAACCTGCTGGTGCGTGCTGGGGATCAGCCGGTGATGATCGACTTCGGTGTGTCGATATACCATAAGGGCGGCTTGCATTTGCTTAATGCTGCGCTGTTTAAACTGGCAAAGCAGTTCGATTACAATGCCTGGATACGGCATAAATATGATCGAAAATATGAGCAGATGAGTGCAGATGATCAGCCTTATTACCGTAAAACCCTGATCGAGACCATCAGTCTGAAAAGTAAGCGCTTTTATAAAAAACGTATCAAAAAACTTTTTCGATCCAGCTAGGCCATCAGTAAACACAAGAGGTTCACAGCATGTGGGATGAACGCTACAGCCAGGCGGAATATGCCTATGGCAAATCACCTAATGATTTTCTTAAACAGCATATTGTGCGTCTGAATAAAGGCCGCTCATTGTGCCTGGCGGATGGTGAAGGGCGTAACTCGGTGTTTCTTGCGGAGTACGATCACGATGTGGTGGCGGTGGACCAGTCCGCACCCGGTATGCAGAAAGCGCGTCAACTGGCGGAAGAGAAATCGGTGAGCATCGAGGCGGTGGTTGCGGATCTGGCGGATTTTACGATTGAGGAAAATTGCTGGGACAATATTGTTTCCATCTTCTGTCACCTGCCGGTGGATTTGCGTAAGCAGGTGCATGCATCGGCGGTGCGTGGCCTCAGGTCCGGTGGTATCCTGTTGCTGGAAGCCTATACGCCGCAGCAGATCCAGCTGGGCACCGGCGGGCCACCGGTTGCGGAAATGACCATGACGCTGGAGTTATTGCAGGATGAACTTAAGGGGCTGGAGTTTCTGCATGCCGAGGAAAAACAGCGCGAGGTGGTGGAGGGTTTGTACCATACCGGCACCGGTGCGGTGGTGCAGGTCATTGCCAGAAAGCCCTGAGTAGTCAAAGGCTTTATTCAGGCTGCAGTGAAATATCCAGCGCCTTGATAATATCCCGCCAGCTTAAAATACCCACGGGCACCTGGCGTTCATTGACCACCGGCAGACAGGACACCTTGTGTTCACGGAAGGCAATCACTGCCTTTTTTATATCATCCTTCTGTTTTAAATGCACCGGATCACGGGACATGATCTGATGGGCTTTTTTATTTAAAATCGCCAGGTCCGCACTGGTTTCCGCTGCGGTGCCCACGGTCGGGGTGAGCGCCTTGAACAGATCGCGGTCGGAAATAATGCCTACCAGCTGTTTATTGTCTACAACCACCAGGTGATGGAACCTGGTTTTTTCAAACAGTGAGTTCACCAGTGAGAGCTTGTCGTCCATCTCAACACTCACCACCGGTGTGCTCATAATACTGTCAACGATTTGTGGCATATTGGTATGTCTCGATTACTTGTGGAAGACCAGGGGAATGCCATCGGGCCAGACATCGTCGGCAAAGTCGCGGCAGTCATAGCGGCGACAGCGTAGTGGTCTGTTATGCCACACTGAGCACTGCCAGTTATCGCGATTCAGGTGCGGGCAATAACGGTCTTCATCTCGGGCAATAAAATAGGGTTTATCGGGGTTTGTTTTAACCAGCCCGGCTTTCACTTCTTCCTTGGTCAGGGCGAATATAAAGGTGCAACATTTTGCCTGGCACTGGTCAATGACTTTTTCACAGGGCACATCTGCGTCCGGTTCATCGGGGTCTTCATCACCGTAAACCGCGGCCATGCCCATGTCCATCATTTTTGCCATGACGCGGATAATGCGCAGCTTTTCCTGCTGCGATAATGCCTGGTAGTCCGCATCGTCCCTGAAGTCTTCATCCAGCTCAGCCAGAAATTGCAGCTCTTCTTCTGAGTAGTCGTTCATCTAACACCTCGGGGTACCTCTGAATAATGCTGATATGTCTCTGCGAGGCCTGAAGCGCACATCTACCGTGTTGTGCTTCAGGCCTCGCCCTGCGGGGCTTGCAGGTGTGCCCGCACTCTGCGTTAGCGTTTTTCACCAGGCTCATGCATGCTTTCAAAACGCTGCCTTGATTGCGAACACACCTGTAAGCCAGAGATATGTCATCATTATTCAGAGTTACCCTAGCTGGTTAGAGTAGTTCTGTCATGTCTTAAGCGTCTGATTTATGCAAAGGCCAGAAGTGGACTTTGAAATAATCAATGCAGCTTTAGATTGTTTTGAGCAATCCCTCGGCGCTTTGCAGGTAACGTTTTCTGGAAAACAGCAACTGCCAGCGTGTGCCGCCACACTGTCGCCATAAAACCGCAGAGCGGATACCGGCGAGTAATATGGCGCGTATTTTATTCGCATTGTAGGCTTGAGACAAATAATCGGCTTCGCCTTTTACCATGATTTTTGCCGCCAGTGGACTGATGTATTGTTGATACACCTCGGCCAGGCTGGCAATGATATTTTCATGGGTCAGGTCGAAGTATTCCATTTTATCCTGGGTGGTTTGCAGTTGCCGCGCCAGCTCGTCCATTACCGAGGGTTTTCTGGACAGCGATTTTTCCAGTTGCAACAGGCCGATTGCATAGCGGCTTAATTCCATATCACTCTGCTGGCGTTTTCCGGACAGTTGATCCGCAAGTGACTGCAGGCCTTTTTTAACCGTCGAGCTGTCACCGTAAACCTCGTTGACGCTGTTGGCATCAAAGCGGAACAGGGTTTCCAGCAGGGGGCTCAGGTTGGCATCGGCGACAGAGCCTGTGCGTGCAATTTCCTGTACCAGTTTGGCTGCCTGGTAAATGCCGGCCAGGGCGAGTGTTCTGTCTTCCTGTGTGTGATCCATAAATTATCTTGTTATGTTGATTACGAAGAATGGTGACATGTTATGGGTATTTTCGGCGTTTTAAAAGTGGTGATTAGCCGTTGTGCGTATGATGGTTGTCAGCATTATACATGTCGTCGATGACACCACCGCCAAGGCAGACCTCAGCCTGGTAAAACACAATCGATTGACCGGGGGTGATCGCACGCTGCGCGTCTGTAAACTCGATTTCCGCCTGGCCGTTTTCAATGCTTAAAATAGTGCAGGCCTGATCCGGCTGTCGATAGCGGACTTTTGCCATACAGCTAAAGGGCAGTGTGGGTGTGTTTTCACTGCACCAGCTGAGTTGCGATGCACTCAGGTGAGTGTGATACAGGCTGGGGTGTTCACCCTGGGCGACATACAGAATATTATTCTGCAGATCTTTTTTAACACTGAACCAGGGTTCTTCACTGGCATTTTTAACACCGCCCACACCCAGTCCCTTGCGTTGCCCCAGGGTGTAGTACATCAGCCCCTGATGTCGTCCCACCAGTTGGCCATCCAGGGTTTTTATCTCACCCGGTTGTGCCGGTAAAAAACGTTGCAAAAAATCAGTGAACTTACGCTCGCCAATAAAACAGATGCCGGTGCTGTCTTTTTTATTGTGGGTCACAAATCCTGCCTGTTGTGCAAGTTGTCGCACTTCGCTTTTTTCAATATCACCCACCGGAAACAGACTGTGTTTGAGTTGCTGCTGGGTCAGGGTGTAGAGAAAGTAACTCTGGTCCTTGTTGTCATCCAGCCCCTTGAGTAACTGGTATTGGCCATTGATTTCTGCCTTGCGTACATAATGCCCGGTGGCGATAAAGTCCGCGCCCAGCTGCAGGGCATGGTCGAGAAATGCCCTGAACTTGATTTCTTTATTGCAAAGTATATCCGGGTTGGGTGTGCGTCCGGCGGAATACTCCTGCAGGAAATGTTCGAATACCCGGTCCCAGTACTGATCGGCAAAATTGACGCTGTGCAGTTTAATGCCCAGCTGGTCGCACACCTGTTGTGCGTCCTGCAGATCTTCTGCGGCGGCGCAATAATTCTTATCATCATCCTGTTCCCAGTTCTTCATAAACAGGCCTTCCACATAATAGCCCTGTTCCAGCAGGCGCAGTGCAGCCACGGATGAATCCACACCGCCGGAAATACCAACGATGACATAGGGTTTTTTATGTGTGCTCTGATCGGTGTTCATGGTGTTAGGGTTTTACCGGGTCGATCACCGGCGACAGGGACAGCAGTTCGCGGTTGATTTTAAACAGGTACTGCTGGCCATTATCGATGGACTGCATTAACAGTCCATCACTGACGTTTTGTCCGAAGCTGTACCACTTGCGCTGCTTAATGGTTTTGCGCAGGTAGTGGCGGGTTATAAAATACTGATCCAGCATCAGCGCCAGCAGATGCCGGGCATTTTTATAGTGGGTGTTCGCATCCTGTTGCGCATACAGGCTTTCTGCATCCAGGTCCAGGCTGTTGTTGTTTTCAAGGCTTTGGTAAATATCCAGCCGCAACAGTTGAAAGGCAATAATAATATTGTCCAGTTCATCCTTATCCGATGGGAAAGGGGTGGCAAAAATTTCTTTCACATCCCCCCAGGTTTGTGTGCTGATTTCAACCTTGATTGCGTCCCTGCAGTTGGCCTCGACACATATCTGTACCACGGGTGCTGCCAGCAGGCTGCCATGATACAGGCTGAGTAGAAACAGTAATGTGCCGGTAATGCTGTGTGTGAAGAGTCGTGTCATGTGCCTGTTCAGATATCGCTAATCAGATCCAGCGGGTACTGTTTACCCGCCAGGTAATCATCAATGCAGCGCAACACCAGCGGGCTGCGCAGTTTTTCCGGCTGTGCCGCCAGTTCGTCGCGGCTCAGCCAGAGCGTGCGTACTATGCCGTCGTCCAGCATTTGCTGGGGATCGTGATTGTGACAGCTGCCGACAAAGGCCACACGCAGAAAGCAGCGATTAGGCTGCTCGCCGCCGGCGGGAAACTGGTCCCATCGGTAGATGCCGGAAATGTACTCGGGTTCAAAATCCCGCGCGGTTTCTTCACGGGTTTCGCGGATCACCGCCTGCACAAAGCTTTCATGGGGTTCCAGGTGACCGGCGGGCTGGTTATACACTGTCTGCCCCTGTTTGACTTCTTCCACCATCAGGAAGCGCTGCTCCTGTTCAATAATGGCCGCTACCGTGGCATGGGGCTTCCAGACATCAGTCATGGTGTTGTCCCTTGTCATGGTGCTCCTGCAGGCGTTTTTTGATGCGTAATTGCTTATCTTTCAGGTACTGCACAATGTGCAGTCGCCATAGCACCCGCACCGTGATATAGCCCAGTGCACCACTGATTACTGCAAGGGTCATGCAGCCCAGCAATAGCGGTTGCCAGATGGCTTCCATCTGGGATTGTAACCAGTGCAGTGAAATCTCGAATTCATCATGGCGTGGTGGCAATCCCATCATCAGATTGCCCAGCAGATAGGCCAGGTAGAACATCGGCCCCATGGTGAAGGGGTTGGTGATCCATACCAGCGCCACCGAAATGGGTAGATTACAGCGCAGTATAATCGCCGCCCCCGCAGCCAGGATCATCTGCGAGGGTAGCGGAATCCACATCACGAACAGACCGACAAAAAATGCCATGGATACCGATTTGCGGTGCAGGTGCCAGATATTGGGGTCACCCAGCAGGCGGCCGAAGATGGTCAGGGATCGGTTTTGTTTAATACGCTGTTGGTCCGGCAGGTATTTACGTAAAAACTTCTTCGGCATGATGAATTTAAGGTTAGCAGGGATGAGTCAGTGGCGCATTGTAGCAGAGTTGGTTGCGGCTGTTAGCATTTGTCTGGGTCTGTGCAGGGGGTGTAACTGAGACCGGGTGCAGTCTCTGGCTTGGCATGGATTCACATACAGGTTAAATTCTACGCATCTGCATGGAAGGCGTAGATCACAGGGACTGACATTGACGCACACGCATAGCCACATGGACGGGCTGCAACCCCAATTGCCGGGCATCGCCCTGGCATGCCTGCTGGGTGTGTGCCTGCTGCATCTGCAGGCGGATATCCAGCTGCCGTTATGGACTGATGCCAGTCTGCTCGCCGCCTTGCCGCTGTTACTCTGGCTGTTCTATCTCAAACCCACACAGCGTTATCTGCTGGCATTCCTGATTGGCTATTTATGGGCACTGTTTGCCGCACACAGCTATCTGCAGCAGCGGCTCGACGGGCAATGGCAGGGGGAGGACCTGCTCATTACCGGGCAGGTCAGCGGGCTGGTGGATCAGGGTGCGCGTTCAGTGCGTTTTAATTTCAATGTTGAACATGTGCAGTATCAGGGTGAGCCGGTTGATAACTTCGGGCCGCAGCGTTTGCGCCTGAGCTGGTACCACACGCAACAGTCGATTCGACCCGGCCAGCACTGGCAACTGCAGCTCAGGCTCAAGCCGCCCCACGGCATGCTTAACCCCGGCGGTTTCGATTACGAAAAATGGCTGTACCAGCAGGGTATTCATGCCACTGGTTATGTTCGTCGCAGTGAGTCCAACCGCCAACTTAATGGCGCTGCCTGGAGCGTTGACGGCCTGCGCCAGCAACTGATCGAAGGGATTTCAGCTGCTTCTGACAGCCCCCATAGCGGGTTGCTGCAGGCACTTACCGCCGGTTACAGGTCGAATATGACGGCACAGCACTGGCAGGTAATGATCGACACCGGCACCAGTCACCTGATGGCCATCTCCGGGCTGCATATCGGGCTGGTGGCGGGCATGGTGTTTTTCCTGGCGCGCCTGCTGGTGCCTGTGTGGCTGCTGCGCTTTATCAGTAAACAGCAGTTTTCCGCCCTGCTGAGCCTGCTGGCAGCGGGTTTTTATGCGGCCCTGGCGGGGTTTTCGGTGCCCACGCAACGCGCCTTTGTGATGTTGCTGGTGGTCTTGCTGGCATTGCTGCTCAAGCGCCCGGCATTCTCCCTGAATACGCTGGCGCTGGCGTTACTGGTAGTGTTACTGCTGGACCCGCTGGCGCCCCTGTCCGCCGGCTTCTGGCTGTCTTTTACCGCGGTGTTGCTGATCGCGATTATTATCGGTGGCCGGGTTGCACGGCAGCCTGGCTGGCTGCAGGGTATCCGCCTGCAGTGGCTGATTGCGCTGTCGATGCTGCCCATCAGTGTACTGCTGTTTCAGCAGGGGTCGCTGATTTCACCCCTGGCCAATATGCTGATGATACCGCTGGTGGGGCTGCTGATTGTGCCCATGTTATTGATCGCCAGCCTGCTCAGCGCCATGACCTTCATCCCCCTGTCTGCCAGCCTGTCGGCCTGGCTGTTTACTGTTGCGGGGACGATATTCGATTATTGCTGGCCACTGCTGGAATGGCTGGCACAGCTTCCGCTGGCCAGCTGGCAGCAGGCCAGCCTGCCATTGAGCCACAGCCTGCTGGGTCTGCTGGGGGGACTATTACTGATTCTGCCGCGGGGTTTTCCATTAAAAGCGGCGGGGCTGTTACTGCTGTTGCCGATGATTTTCTACCAGCCACCGCGTCCCCAGGCGGGAGATTTCTGGCTGCATCTGCTGGATGTGGGGCAGGGGCTGTCGGTGCTGGTGCAAACCCGCGATCATAATCTGTTATACGATGCCGGTGCCCGCAGGGGTGAGCGTTTTGATCTGGGACGGCTGGTGGTTGAGCCGATTCTGCGCCACAGGGGCATCACATCGCTGGACCGCCTGATTATCAGCCATGCCGATAACGACCATGCCGGTGGCGCTGAATACCTGTTGCAAAAGATTGCGGTGCAACAGCTGCTGTATGGTGGCCGGGCAGAAGACTTTGCCTTTGATCTGCCGCCGCATGCGCAAAACTGTCGCGCCGGCCAGCGCTGGCAGTGGAACCAGCTGCGTTTCGAGATACTGCATCCGGCAGGGGATTACCATAAAACCAATCAGCAGAGCTGTGTGCTGAAAATCACTGGTAGCGATTACAGTGTGCTGCTTACCGGCGATATCGATCAGCCGGTGGAGTCACAGCTGCTGGGGGATTATCACGGGCAGTTGCAGACCGATGTGTTGCTTGTACCCCACCATGGCAGCAAAAGTTCTTCTTCGTTGAGCTGGTTGCAGCAACTTGAGCCACAGCTGGCGCTGGTATCGGCGGGATACCTCAACCGCTTTCGGCATCCGGCGGACGAGGTGCTGCAACGCTATCACCAGCTGGGTATTCCTGTGTGGAATACCGCCGAGGATGGCGCGATCAGTCTGTACTTCAGCAAAGCCGCTGGTGGCAGCGCGGGCGGACTGTCTGCTGGCTCACATCGCCAGCGAAAAGATGCGGCGCATTATTGGAATCATCGCCCCTGATAACGTATTATGTGGCCACCCACAAATCCTTAATAAAGAGGCATCTACGTGTTTGAAATGGTCAAAGCCGGTGGCTGGCTGATGTTTCCTATTATTGCCGGCTCGATTATCGCCCTGGCAATCATTCTGGAACGTTTCTGGACGCTGCAAAAAAACAAGGTTATACCCGAGCACCTGGTGGCTACTATCTGGCACTGGGTCAAGGAAGGTCAGCTGGAACGCAGCAAAATCGAAGAGATCAGTAAACAGTCCGCACTGGGCAGGGTGCTCGCAGCGGGGTTGAATAACCGCCACCTGGAACGGGAACGCATCAAGGAATCCATCGAGGAAGTGGGCCGCCAGGTGGTACACGAGATGGAGCGTTTCCTGAATACCCTGGGCACCATCGCCGCCATTTCACCCCTGCTGGGGCTGCTGGGTACGGTCATTGGCATGATCAAGGTGTTTAATGCAATCACCACCGCCGGTGTCGGTAATGCCGCGCCCCTGGCGGGGGGGATTTCCCAGGCGCTGATTACCACCGCAGCCGGTTTGAGTGTGGCCATTGTGGCGCTGATTTTTCACCGTTATTTCCGCGGCCGCATCGACGAGCTGGTGGTAAAGATGGAAGAAGAGGCAATTAAAATGGTAGATGTCTTACACAATAACCGGCCGGCTGCCAAAACCGGTAAGACAACCAGAACTGCGGGGAAAGCGGCTTGAACCTGAAGCCCAAACGTAACGATGAACTGGACCTCAACCTGACACCACTGATCGATGTGGTGTTCCTGTTGCTGATCTTTTTTATGGTCTCCACCACCTTTGAAAAAACCGCGCGCCTCAAGGTAGACCTGCCACAGGCCTCCGCCGAGGCAGAACAGCAGCCGGCGGAAAAGATCATTCTGGGGATTGATGTAGAGGGCCGTTACTATATCAATGATCGCCAGCTGGTGAACACCCAGCTGAAAACCCTGAAACTGGCCCTTAGCAAGGTGGCGGGGGATAACAGGGAGATGCCGGTGGTATTGCGTGCCGATGCCAAGACCCCGCACCAGGCGGTGGTTACCGCGATGGATGCCGCATCCCAGGTGGGGCTGACCCGACTCTCGATCTCGACCCTCGAAACCCAGCCCGCAAAGTAATCATGGAAACAGGCACTATGTCCAGTGAAGCCGGGGCTGTAAGTTCCAAAATCACTTACCGTCGACTTTTATCCTATACCTTCGCCTCTAAAGGGGTGTTTGCGTTGTCGGTGTTTTGTATGGTGCTGGTGGCCTTAACCCAGCCCGCATTCGCCGCACTAATGGAACCCATGCTGGATGGTGGTTTTATCGAGCGGGATCGCGAAGTGATGCTGTGGGTGCCGGTGGCGGTGATTGTGGTGTTTATGGTACGTACCGTGGCGGGTTTTGCTTCCGACTATGGCATGTCGTGGATTGGCCGTACCATTATCCAGACAATCCGCGCCGAGATGTTCCAGAAGTTGCTGTTATTACCCAATGCCTATTACGATAATACCTCCACCGGCGAAACCATTTCCCGCTTCACCTTCGATGTAGAACAGCTGGCCACTGCCGCGACCACGGCGGTGACCATTGTGATAAAAGATTCCTTAATCATTATCAGCCTGCTGGCATGGATGTTTTATATCAGTCCCAAACTGTCGGTGATCTTCCTCCTGCTGGCGCCGATCCTGGCGATTACCGTACTGATGATATCCAAACGCTTTCGTGCCATTTCCAAGCGCATTCAACGCTCCATGGGATCGATTACCCATGTACTGGAAGAAGCGGTGCAGGCGCAACGGGTGGTGAAAATTTTCGGCGGCCAGACTTATGAACTGGACCGCTTTAATAAAAGCAATAACAGTAACCGTCAGCAGAATCTAAAACTTACCGTGAGTTCATCGCTCAGTACCTCGATTTTACAGATGATTGTGGGTGTCGCGCTGGCCGGCATTATCTTTATGGCGATTCAGGAAGGGGTTAACAGCCAGCTGAGCGCCGGTACCTTTATTGCGTTTATGACCGCGATGATGATGCTGTTCGCACCGATGAAGCGCCTGACCAATGTGAATGCGATTGTGCAGAAGGGCATAGCGGCGGCGGAAAGTGTGTTTGGGTTCCTGGATAACTCGCCAGAAAAGGATCAGGGTAGTTACAGCATCGAGCGGGTAAAAGGTGAGCTGGAATTCAAGCAGCTTAACTTTGCCTACAAGGGTCATCCCGACAAACCGGTACTGAAAAATATCAATCTGCATATCCGCCCGGGAGAAACCGTTGCCTTTGTGGGACGTTCCGGCAGTGGCAAGTCGACCCTGGTAAACCTGATTCCGCGACTGTATGACGGTTACCAGGGACAGATTTTACTCGACGGTGTGGACCTTAATGATTACAGGGTGTTTAACCTGCGGCAACACATCGCCTACGTGGGCCAGGAAATCGTGCTGTTTAACGACACCATTGAACACAATATTGCCTATGGTGGCAGCAATGTCAGCAGCGATAAAGTGATTGAGGCGGCACGTGCTGCACATGCCTATGAATTTATCGAGAAACTGCCCGAGGGCATGCAGTCGCTGGCGGGTGAGAAAGGTGTGCTGCTCTCCGGTGGCCAGCGCCAGCGTCTGGCGATTGCCCGTGCGTTATTGAAAGATTCGCCTGTGCTGATTATGGATGAAGCCACCTCGGCGCTGGATACTGAATCGGAACGTGCAATCCAGAATGCACTGGAAGTGCTGACAAAGAACCGTACCACCCTGGTGATTGCACATCGCCTGTCAACCATTGAAAACGCCGACAAGATTGTGGTGATGGACAGGGGCGAAATTGTTGAAGTGGGCACCCATGCAGAACTGATTACCCGTAACGGTGCTTACAGTGCACTGCACAATATCCAGTTTTCAGACACCGTAGAGGCCTGATGAAATCACTGCCGCATTACTGGGACAGTATTAATCCGCTTTCCATTCTGCTGTTACCTGTGTCGGGCCTGTTCTGTCTGCTGGCAAAATTACGCGCACTGTTTTATAAAAAAGGCTGGCTTGCCAGTTACCGCGCGCCACTGCCGGTGATTGTGGTGGGTAATATCAATGTGGGCGGTACCGGCAAGACGCCACTGATTATCGAGCTGGCAAAACAGTTACAGGCCCGTGGGCATAAACCCGGCATCATCAGTCGGGGTTATGGCGGCAACGCCAGCAGCTGGCCGCAGCAGGTGACTGCAGAATCCACGGCACAGCAGGTGGGGGATGAGCCGGTACTGATTTTTCAGCGCAGTGGCTGCCCGATGGTGGTTGGACCCAATCGCCGTGCTGATATCGAACTGCTGTTACAGCAGGCGGACTGTGATGTGATTCTGTCTGACGATGGCATGCAACATTACGCGCTGCAACGTGACCTGGAGATTGCGGTGATCGATGCACAGCGTCAACTGGGCAATGGTTTCTGTTTGCCTTCCGGGCCACTGCGTGAAACTGCCGCGCGTTTACTCACGGTTGACCTGGTCTTGTTGAACGGTGGAGATAGTGCACAGTGTTCATTCAGGCTGGCAGCGGGCGCATGTGAACCAGTTGGACAAACAGACCTGCGGTCACGTGAACTGTCCGAATTTAAAAACTGCCGGGTACATGCCATTGCCGGCATCGGTCATCCGCAACGTTTTTTTAGCATGTTGCAGCAAAATGGCATTGAAGTGATTCCCCATGCCTTTGCAGATCACTATGTCTATCAGCTGGCTGATCTGCAGTTTGATGATCAACTGCCGGTACTGATGACCGAAAAAGATGCGGTAAAATGCAGAGAATTCCCATTAAGCCAGCACTGGAGTGTGCCGGTTAGTGCAGAGTTGTCGACAGTGGCTCAGCAACAACTGGATCAGCTTTTAAACAGCCTGCTCTGAATTATTCAGGCACTTTGCTCAAACAGATATTTAAAGAAGGTTAAATAATGGATAAGAAACAGTTGGAAATGATGGTCTGTCCGCAGTGTAATGGCAAGCTGAGCTATAACAAGCAGAGCAGTGAACTGGTGTGTGAAACCTGTCAGCTGGCCTATCCCGTTAATGACGGTATTCCGGTGATGCTGGTAGAAGAGGCACGCAAGCTGGAACAGAAAGCTTAAGCGCCACTGTTTAATGCACACATCCGTCGGCAGTTATAGCGGCCGGTTTATCCGTATTTAGAAAGATAAAGTTATGTCAGCTCGCCATATAGTTATTCCCGCACGTTATGCCTCGTCACGCTTTCCCGGCAAGCCGCTGGTAGAAATCAATGGCAAGACCATGCTCGAGCATGTCTACCATGTTGCCAGTCAGGCAAGTGCCGACAGCGTGGTAATCGCCACCGATGACCAGCGAATTATGGATGTAGCACAGGGCTTTTGTGAGCAGGTATTAATGACCTCTGCCGATCACCAGTCAGGTACCGATCGACTGGCTGAAGTCTGCGAGCTAATGCAATGGCAGGAAGATGACATTGTGGTGAACCTGCAGGGTGATGAGCCCCTGACACCACCTCAGTTGTTACACCAGGTGGCGGATAACCTGGGTCGTTACCCCGAGGCGAGTATTGCCACACTCACCACACCGATTCATGAGCTGCATGAAGTCAATGATCCCAATATCGTTAAGGTGGTGACAGACATTGATGGCTATGCATTGTATTTCAGTCGTGCCGCCATCCCCTTTAATCGGGATGCACAATCTGCGATGCAACATAACAGCTATCACCGCCACCTGGGTATTTATGCCTACCGTGTCAGCTTTCTCAATGCCTATCATAAAATGCCCCAGTGTGAGCTGGAGACGCTGGAAAAGCTGGAACAGCTGCGCGCCATGTTCCATGGTTATAAAATTCACACGCAACAGGCGATGACTTTACCCGGGCCGGGTATTGATACCCCTGAAGATTTAGAGAAAGTCCATCAACTGCTGGTAAACACGCTCCATGACTAACACGCATCAATTTTTTGTCACCTGTGCCAAGGGCTTTGAAGACCTGTTAAAACAGGAGCTGGAGCAGCTATTAATTGAAAATGTCGAACTGAAGCATTCCGGTGTGAGTTTTAGCGGCGAACTGGAACAGGCCTATAAAGTCTGCCTGTGGTCGCGTCTTGCCAGCCGGGTTTTACTGCAGCTGAAACAATTTTCAGCAGAATCCGATGATGCACTTTACAGGGGAATCCAGACCATTAACTGGCCACAGCATGTGGATATGCATGGCACACTGGCAGTAAACTGTACACTGAATCGTTCAGCCATTACCAATTCCCATTATGCTTCACTGAAAACCAAGGACGCCATTGTCGACCAGTTCAGTGAACTCTATGAAACCCGCCCCTCGGTTGAAAAAGAGCGGCCGGATATTCGTGTGAATGTGCATATCGACCATGATATGGCGGAAGTCAGTATCGATCTTTCCGGTGAGCCTTTACATAAACGAGGCTATCGTCTGTCGGCGGTGCAGGCACCATTGAAAGAAAGTCTTGCGGCTGCCATTTTAAAGCGTTGTGGCTGGCCGGATAACGCCAGCAATTTGCTCGACCCCATGTGTGGTTCGGCGACCTTTCTAATTGAAGCGGCTCAGATGTGCCTGAATCTGGCGCCGGGCATAAAGCGCAAGTATTACGGCTTTCTTAACTGGAAAGGGCATCAGCCCGAGTTGTGGAATGCGTTAGTGCAGGATGCAAAAAAACTCTCTCGCAGTATTGATGATATATCTATCCGTTTTATTGGCTATGATGCCTCTCGTGATGCGGTCGCCGCTGCCAAACAGAACGTGCATTCCGCTGGCTTGCAGGACCTGATTACAATTGAGCAGAAAGATTTCAGCCAGAGCTGTGAGGCGATACAGGATGAGTCGCATCCGTTTGCACGTCAGCCCGGCATGGTGATTGTTAATCCACCCTATGGTGAAAGACTCGGGGAGAAGCGGGAGCTGGAGCACCTCTACTCGGAAATGGGTGAGTGCTGGCGTGAACACTTTCCCGACTGGCGCATTGCACTGTTTACCGCCAATGACGAGCTGGTGAAACACATTGGCTTACGTGCCCATCGCAGTAACAGTTTTTATAATGGTGCAATCAAATGTAAATTGCACCAGTACCAGATTCGACCGGCCTTGCCGGAAGAAAAGCGCATTGAGCGGGATGAAAAATACAATGAACAACGCAATGCGATTCTCAACCGCCTGAAAAAGAATGCCAAGCACCTGCAGCGCTGGGCAAAGAAAAACGATATTACTGCATACCGTCTGTATGATGCGGATATTCCCGAATACTCGGCGGCGATTGATGTGTATGGCGACTGGGTGCATGTGCAGGAATACCAGGCGCCATCCACAATAGAACTCAATAAGGCGCGTTTTCGTTTTGACCTTTTAATCGACGTCATACCTGAGGTGCTGGGTGTTGATAAAAAGCACATTGTGGTGAAAACCCGTCGCCAGCAGAAAGGGTTGGCGCAGTATGAAAAGCTGGGCGAAGAAAAACATGTGTTTGTGATTGAGGAACACGGTTTGAAGTTTCAGGTGAACTTAACCGATTTTCTCGACACCGGGCTGTTTCTCGATCACCGTACCACCCGTGCTATGGTGTATGACCACATTCACTCGGCTGAAAAACCGCTGCGGTTTTTAAACCTGTTTTCCTATACCTCATCCGTCTCCCTGTATGCTGCCGCTGCCGGCGCGCAAACCACCAGTGTTGATATGTCCAATACCTATATCGACTGGAGCAAGCGTAATTTCAGGCAGAATAATCTGCTAACGGATCAGCATCAGTTTATCAAGGCGGACTGTATGCAGTGGTTGAGTAAAGCGCTGGAGACTAAACAGCAATATGACCTGATCTTTATTGATCCACCAACTTTTTCCAATTCAAAGTCAATGGAGCAGGTGTTTGATGTGCAGAAAGATCATCAGCAGTTGATTGAAATGGCGATGAAGCTGCTGGCAAAGGATGGTGAGATTGTTTTCTCGAATAACTTCCGCCGCTTTAAACTCAGTGAGCAGTTGCAGCAGAAATATGATGTGCAGGATATCAGTTCGAAAACCATTCCTGAAGACTTTAAGCGTAACCAGAAAATCCACCACTGCTTTGTTATCCGTCCCTTAGAGGACGAGTAAACTGATAACAGCAGTGGTGTTATGCATTATTGCATCATTGCATCGGCTTCATGCGCAGGTGAGAGCAGGGTGTTGATCAACTGGTCTTCCAGCTCGATGCGTGTCGCCAGTTCTTCACCCAGAATCGATAGCCGATTGGGTAACTGGGTTTTCAGTTCATCGGTGAACTTATTGCCGCCATCGTAGGTGTCATTGAATTCAACTGCCAGTGCGGTGGTGCGTTCAATGCGCGGGTAGATGGTATTGGCCAGTTTAATGATTTCGGTGCGACGTTCCTTGCCTTCTGAAATACGGCTATAGAGTTCGAAATGGCCGGTGGCAATATAGTCAATCAACAGCTGACAGAACTCCTGTAAACTTTCTTCTTCAATATTATCCGCTGAAGTAATGCGGTTGCCATCACAACCGGCGAGGCTGCAATACAGTGCCAGCACTTCATTGCGCTCATTGATCAGCTGTTTGATTTCTCTTTTTGTGCGTGCCCGGCGATCAGTTGCGGGTTGTACATCGACTGAGTCGTTCATGCCAAACCTCTTGCATGTGTTATTGTTTTACGTCATTTCGCATTACTATATCACTATTAATGCCTGATGAAGTGGAAAATCAGCCAGCTTTATCTAACGGCATTTAACAACAATTCGTTGAGCTTGTTCTGCAGTTGAATAAAGCATTATTATCCGTGCTTTTTAAAAAAAATGTCCACTGACGTCCTTTATTAGAAAATTGCCCTATTTAAAACATAAAATCAAGCTTATTTTCAACGCGTTAATGCCTGCACGCTTGTTTAAGTTACTGGCAGGCCGGCCGGATATTACAGATGTATGACTGCAGCTAGTTCATTCGGGTTACTCACAGCTGTACAAGCAGCCTGTACAGGTTTTTCAAATAAGAGTCCACTTATATGGTTGCAGTAGATGCGACTATAAAATCTAACTGCATATGAACAGGGATTACGGCTTAATACCCTGCAATAATCTGTTTTATTTTTTACTCGCTATGCGTATGCTGAATAAAAATCTGCATGGATCAAATCATGTTTACACTGAATAAAAAAGCACAGTTGCCCAGCCGTGAAGATGCGCTGCCGGGCCGTGATCAGCCGATGGCAGTACCGGAGCATCACTTTGTTAACGGCCATCCCATCAAACCACCATTCGATGAGAAATTGTCACAGGCTATTTTCGGCCTGGGTTGCTTCTGGGGTGCGGAACGTGCCTTCTGGCAACAGCCCGGTGTCTATTCAACCGCAGTGGGTTATGCCGGTGGGTTTACTCCCAACCCGAGCTACCAGGAAGTGTGCAGCGGAATGACCGGCCATAATGAAGTGGTGCTGGTGGTGTTTGATGAGGCCAAGGTGAGTTACGAGACCCTGGTGAAGCTGTTTTTCGAGTCCCATAATCCCACTCAGGGCATGCGCCAGGGCAATGATCAGGGCACCCAGTACCGCTCTGGTATTTACTATTTAAACCCGCAACAGCAGGCCACGGCAGAGCAACTGTTGCAGCAGTACCAGCAGCGGCTGGATGACGCCGGTCAGGGATCTATTACCACCGAGATCGTGCTTGCAGGTCCGTTTTACTATGCCGAGGAGTACCACCAGCAGTACCTGGCGAAAAATCCGAACGGTTATTGCGGGCTGGGGGGAACCGGGGTCCGATTTAGTCCTTAGTCGTTAGTCCTTCGTCGTTCGTCATTGGCGATAAAAAACCCGCAGGAGCGGGTTTTTTATTGGCTGCTTTATTTTAACGGCTTGTACTTGATACGGTGCGGGTTCATGGCCGCATCGCCGAGGCGGCGCTTGCGGTCTTCCTCGTAATCCGAGTAGTTGCCTTCAAACCAGGTCACCTGCGAGTCGCCTTCAAAGGCCAGGATGTGGGTGGCAATGCGGTCAAGGAACCAGCGGTCGTGGGAGATAATCACCGCACAGCCGGGGAAGTCGAGTACCGCTTCTTCCAGTGCACGTAGGGTTTCCACGTCCAGGTCGTTGGTGGGTTCGTCGAGTAGCAACAGGTTGCCGCCTTTTTTCAGCAGCTTGGCCAGGTGCACCCGGTTGCGTTCACCGCCAGACAGTTGTTTGATGTATTTCTGCTGGTCTTCACCGCGGAAGTTGAAGTGACCCACATAGGCGCGGGATGGCGTGGTGTAACGGCCCACGGTGATGGTGTCCAGGCCATCGGAAATTTCCTGCCACACGGTCTTGTCACCGTCCAGGGTGTCGCGGCTCTGGTCCACATAGGCAATTTCCACGGTTTCGCCCACGCGGAATTCGCCGGAATCCGGTTGTTCCTCGCCGGTGATCATGCGGAACAGGGTGGTTTTACCCGCACCGTTGGGGCCGATGATACCCACAATGCCACCCCTGGGCAGGTTGAAATTGAGGTTTTCATACAGCAGTCGGTCGCCGAAGCTCTTGCTGATGCCATTGGCTTCCACCACCAGGTCGCCGAGGCGGGGCCCCGGTGGAATATACAGTGACTTGGTTTCACTGCGCTTCTGGTAATCGTCGGACTGCAGTTCCTCGAAGCGCGACAGACGTGCCTTGCTCTTGGCATGGCGGCCCTTAGCGTTGGAGCGCACCCATTCCAGCTCGGCCTTGATCGCCTTCTGTCGACCGGCTTCCTTTTTCTCTTCCTGCTCCAGGCGTTTTTCCTTCTGCTCCAGCCAGGATGAGTAATTGCCTTCCCATGGAATGCCCTGGCCTCGGTCCAGTTCAAGAATCCAGCCGGCCACATTGTCGAGGAAGTAACGGTCGTGGGTAACTGCCACCACGGTGCCGGGGAATTCCTTGAGGAATCGTTCCAGCCAGGCCACCGACTCTGCATCCAGGTGGTTGGTGGGTTCGTCCAGAATCAGCATATCCGGCGCGGACAGCAGCAGGCGACACAGCGCAACCCGGCGGCGTTCACCACCGGACAGCTTGCTTACATCAGCGTCCCAGGGGGGCAGTCGCAGCGCGTCGGCGGCAATCTCCAGCTTATTGTCCAGGTTGTGCGCATCGGCGGCATGGATGATGTTCTCCAGTCGAGCCTGTTCGGCAGCCAGTGCATCAAAATCCGCATCCGGCTCGGCGTAGGCGGCATAGACTTCATCCAGCTTCGCCTGGGCCTCTTTGACCTCTTTCAGGCCTTCCTCCACATTGCCACGCACATCCTTGCTGTCATCCAGCTGGGGTTCCTGGGGCAAATAGCCGATATTGATGCCCGGTTGCGGGCGGGCTTCACCGATAATGTCGGTATCTATGCCTGCCATAATGCGCAGCAGGGTAGACTTACCCGCGCCGTTATAGCCCAGCACACCGATTTTGGCGCCGGGGAAGAAATTCAGGTTGATGTTCTTGAGCAGTTCTTTTTTAGGTGGAACAATCTTGCCCACCCCATTCATCGTGTATATATACTGTGCCATAGGATTTAAACTGTATTCACTCGGTCAGATGGTTATAAGATAATGATCAGATTCTGATATTGTGTGCAATTATACGTGATCAGTACCCGAAAATATGCGGGTGAAGTGTCTTATACTAAAAAATATTGTCGCTGATTGATATCAGCCGGGCGAATCTGTCTGTAGTTGGTTTAAGTGGAGTGAAGCGGTTTGAAGTTTAATCTTGCCTTTTTGTGGGTTTGCCTTTCAGTGCTGGGTATGGCGGGTTGTAGTGGTGGGAGTTCCTCTTTTGATGCCGCAGATACCTCTGATGCAAGTGAACAATCAATCCCTGTATTGGTTGATCTGGGGCCGGGCTGTGAGTTTTCTTCTGCAGAAACATCCGAAATAACAGGTAAAATTACGTTTGATCGTGTTCCATTGGATACTGGTGGTGCTCTGGATTTTCCCTTGACCACTAGACAGCCAGCAAGACGTGTTTTAGTTGAGGCATTATGTGATACAGAAGTTGAGGCGGTGTGTGACGGTGTGCCTCAAACGGTGACTTGTAGCGGTGCTTTGTCATTTACCGCAACTAATGAGTTGGGCAATTACACTCTACAAGCACCTGTTGGCGTGCCTGATATTGTTATTCGTGCAAGGGCACAGATGTACCAGGTCGGTACTCCGGGCTGGGATGTCAAAGTGCTGGATGAACAACAGGCAGCTGAGCTAGTGTTCGCAATCAATAGCAGTCCATTCAATGTCAGTACTACACCAGTAACTCTTAATCTCCACGCACGCTCCGGTTCAGATGGCACAAGTTATACCTCGGCGCGTATTGCCGCACCTTTCGCCATTCTGGATACGGTGTATAAATCCATGCAGCTGGTAATGCAGGCCAATCCGAGCGCAGTTTTTCCGCCGCTAAAAGTTAAATGGAGTACAACCAGTTCGGACGGCAGTTTTTACAGTGACCGCACAAAAACCATCACCCTGCTAGGTAGCCTGACTGATACCGATGAATTTGATGAGCATGTCGTGGCCCACGAATGGGGGCATTATTTCCAGGATGCCTTTTCCCGCGATGATTCGATTGGTGGTCCTCATTCCGGTGGCGATATTCTGGATATTCGCGTGGCCTTCAGCGAGGGCTTTGGTAATGCCTTTTCCGCGATGGTACTGGGTGACCCGATATATCGAGATTCGCAGGGTTTAACTGCTGGTTTTAGCATTAATATCGAAAACAATAATTGTAATATCTACAGTGTTGATGATGTTGATGGCTGGTATAACGAGTGCTCGGTGCAGTCGGTGTTGTACGATTTATACGATATAAGCAATGAAGGCGGCTTTGATATTTTTGATCTCGGTTTTGATGAAATTTATCAGGTACTGGTGGATGCAGATAAACTGCGCGACAGCGATGCCTTTACCAGTCTGTTCAGTTTTATTAATGCCTTTAAAAGATTACCAGCAATGGATGGGCTTGAAACCTCAGTAGACAATCTGCTAAACGAACAATCGATTAATGTGTCGATCATTGATGGCTATGGCACAGGCGCAACCGCTGCCGGTGGTGGGAGCAATATACCAACCCCGCCGTATCTTCCGGGTGCGGATGTGTTTTCGGGGGTTGAAGAAGTGTGCAGTAGCGGCAGAAATGGTGGCTACAATGGCCTGGGCGTGAGTCGTTATGTGAGCTTTAGCGTGCCTTCGAGTACAAACTATACAATTACCGCGCAGCGCGCCACTGGCCTGAATCCGGCGGACCCGGATATGTATCTCTACCATAAGGGTGAGTTGCTGGCCGTGGCTGAGACATGGAGGGCGGATACGGACAGCTTGTCTGCCAGTCTGCAAGTGGATAAGGAGTATGTACTGGAAGTCCGAGAATACGGCTACACCGACCCGAGCTATGACCCAACGGCCACAGGTGCCACCAATACAACCTGCTTTACGGTGACGCGAACACCCTAGCCAGTGAAAATAAAGCGACATACAAAGCACATAACACAGAAGAATACGGAAAGCGGAACCCTATGAAAACTAATTACGCCCTGATCAGTCTCCTTGCCTCCACGCTGTTACTAACCGGCATGTCATCACCGGTGGATCATGCCAGCAAGGAAAGCAGCAATGGTGAAATGCCCGCCGTGGACAAACATTCGCACACGGGTAAAACCGCTGCGGCTTACACCAAGCCCCATGCGGGGATTGACCTGCGTTACCAGCAGCCGGGTATTGTGCAGGCGGGTGAAACCGTCACACTGGAGCTGAATCTCAGCAGCCGTATGGCGGGGGACCTGATGCAGGTGCGCATCAATCACGACAGTGGCCTGCAATTGAACACATCCGCGGAGCATGAGTTTGCAACCTCACAGGGCCAGAAACATTCTTTGCCGGTCAGTGTTACCGCGTTGCAGGAAGGCCGTCTGCACCTTGATGTGCTGGTCAGCGTGCGCGTCGATGGCAAATTCCAGAGCCGCGCCTTCAGCATCCTGCTGAATGTGGGCGATCCGGCACGTTATAAATCATCGGATGAGAGCAAGCCGTTACCGGAGGGTTACAAACTGGATCGTGAGCGTGGTGTGATTTCCATGCCGGCGGTTGAAAGCAGCGACTGATCTGAATGGCACTTACTGCACAGGACGTGCGGTATATCGCGAGAGGCAAGGCTGCCGGTAGCGATCTGAATAAACCTATATCTGGTAGTTTTACTGGTCTCCATCCCCTATATAAGCTAAGCTATGCGCCTTTTACAGGCGCTATGGCAAGCCTTTCTGCGCCCCGGCTTTTAACTTTATAAAGTCTATTTTGACGATTTTCGGAGATTACAATGTTTTCAGCAGATATGACCATTCAGGGTTACGACGACGAATTGATGGATGCCATCAATGAAGAAACACAGCGTCAGGAAGATCACATCGAGCTGATTGCCTCCGAAAACTACACCAGCCCGCGGGTAATGCAGGCCCAGGGTTCAGTGCTGACCAATAAATACGCCGAGGGTTACCCTGGCAAGCGCTACTACGGCGGCTGTGAATATGTGGACAAGGCCGAGCAGCTGGCGATTGATCGCGCCAAACAGCTGTTCTCCGCTGACTATGCCAATGTACAGCCACATTCCGGTTCACAGGCCAATGCCGCGGTGTATATGGCCTTATGCCAGCCAGGTGATACGGTGCTGGGCATGAGCCTGGCCCACGGTGGTCACCTGACCCACGGTTCCCATGTCAGCTTCTCCGGCAAGATATACAACGCGGTGCAGTATGGCCTGAACCCGGCTACCGGCGAGGTGGATTACGATGAAGTGGCAACACTGGCCCGTGAGCACAAACCGAAAATGATCATTGCCGGTTTTTCCGCCTATTCCAAAATCATGGACTGGCAGAAATTCCGTGATATCGCCGATGAAGTCGGTGCCTACCTGATGGTGGATATGGCCCACGTTGCCGGCCTGGTGGCGGCGGGTATTTACCCCAACCCGGTACCGATTGCGGATGTGGTGACCTCAACCACCCATAAAACCCTGCGCGGTCCCCGTGGCGGTATTATCCTCGCCAAAGCCAACGACGAGATCACCAAGAAATTCAACTCGGCGATTTTCCCCGGTTCACAGGGTGGCCCGCTGATGCATGTGATTGCTGCCAAGGCGGTGGCCTTTAAAGAGGCGATGGAGCCCGGCTTCGTCGACTACCAGAAGCAGGTAGTGAAAAATGCCCAGGCCATGGCTAAAGTGTTTATGGATCGAGGTTATGATGTGGTGTCCAATGGCACTGAAAACCACCTGTTCCTGGTGAGCTTTATCAAGGCGGGCTTAACCGGCAAGGATGTGGAAGCGGCACTGGGCCAGGCGCACATCACGGTAAATAAAAACTCGGTGCCCGATGATCCACAGTCACCGTTTGTGACTTCGGGCATTCGTGTGGGCACACCGGCACTGACCACCCGTGGCTTTAACGAGCAGGAATCAACTGAACTGGCGGGCTGGATGTGTGATGTGATTGCCAATATGCAGGACGAGGCAGTCATCAATGAAGTGAAGGGCAAGGTGTCTGAAATCTGTGCCAGACTGCCTGTTTACAAAAAATAAACACCGTCCGCCCGCACCGCGGGCGTGTCATTACATGATAAAAGATCGCTACTATGCACTGTCCGTTCTGTAAAGCACCCGATACCCGTGTGGTCGATTCCCGTCTTGGCGGGGATGGTGACCAGGTCAGGCGTCGCCGCGAGTGTGTTGAATGCGGCGAGCGTTTTACCACCTATGAAACCGCTGAGCTGAGCATGCCGCGTATTATCAAGCAGGATGGTACACGGCAGATGTTCGATGAAATCAAGCTGCGCTCCGGCCTTACCAAGGCGCTGGAAAAACGTCCGGTGAGCATTGAGAAAATCGAGGAGAGTATCAGTCACATCAAGCACAAGTTGCTCTCGGCGGGTGAGCGGGAAGTGGATGCGCGTACCATCGGCGAATGGGTGATGGAAGAACTGCAGAAGCTGGATCATGTGGCCTATATCCGCTTTGCCTCGGTCTACCTGAGTTTTGAAGATGTCGATGCCTTCCGCAAGATGATAGAAAAACTGGAACAGCAGTAAACTTTGCTATCGGTATTTTTACTGTCAGAAAGCCAGCATCAATTAATCATCGTCAATTAAAGCAGCATCAGTAAATTACAGCCACAGATAATAAATCGCAAACACGTTAACCAGCCCACTATTTCATGAACCAGTCCGTTATCGATCACCAGCACATGTCCCGCGCCATTCAACTGGCGCGACGCGGCCTGTATACCACCCAGCCCAATCCACGGGTGGGTTGTGTGATTGCCCGTGGCGAGCGGGTAATAGCAGAGGGTTATCACCAACAGGCCGGTGGTCCCCATGCGGAAATCGTCGCATTGCAGCAGGCGGGTGCAGGTGCGGCCGGCGCCACTGCCTATGTCAGCCTGGAACCCTGTAGCCACCATGGCAAAACCCCGCCCTGTGCCGATGCGCTGATAGAAGCCGGTGTGGCTCGGGTGGTGTGTGCCATGCAGGACCCCAATCCGCTGGTGGCGGGGCAGGGGCTGGAAAAATTGCGTGAGGCGGGCATTGAAGTGGAGTGCGGTGTATTGCAGGCGGACGCCGAGGCACTGAACCCCGGTTTTATCAAGCGCATGCAGAGTGGCATGCCTTATGTGCGTGCCAAACTGGCAATGAGCCTGGATGGCCGCACGGCGATGGCTTCCGGTGAAAGCCAGTGGATTACCGGCGAGGCGGCACGCACCGATGTGCAGCGGCTACGCGCCAGAAGCTCGGTGATTCTAACCGGCAGTGGCACGGTAATGGCCGATAACCCGCAGCTGAATGTACGGCTGGATGCCCAGCAGCTGGGCATTGCCTGTGAACCACACCAGCCATTGCGTGCGGTTATTGATGGTGAGTTGAAAAGTTCGCCGGACAGCCAGATATATACCACAGCAGCCGACAGTGCCAGCACGCTGGTGTTTACCCATCAGCATTACAGTGACGCCTGTGGGTTTAGCGAGTCGCAACTGGTGAGCCTGCCCAGCGGCGCGGATAAACTGAATTTGCGCGAAGTACTGCATTACCTGGCGGGGTTGCAGGCCAATGAAGTGCATGTGGAGGCGGGCAGTGAGCTGTGTGGTGCGCTGCTGGAGCAGAAGCTGCTGGACGAGCTGGTGATTTATATGGCACCGCATATTATGGGCAATGCCGCCAGGGGCCTGTTTCACCTGCCGGGCCTGTCGACCATGGCACAGCGCATTGAACTGAAGATTACCGATATCCGCGCGATAGGCGAGGACTGGCGTATCACCGTACGGCCGGTTTATGAGGCGAAGAATTAAATACCTTGCGACACCAGAAGATAACTGGTTTGCAGTAAACAATACGAACAGATTGATATCAATAAAGAGAGACGCTTATGTCCACAATAGTCGTGGTCAGAAAAAATGGTAAGGCCTGTATTGCCGCCGACAGTTTAACCACCTTTGGTGACCTGCGTATGGGTTCGGAATATGACCGTGCCTATGACAAGGTGCAGGCCTATCCCGGTGGTTACTTCGGCATCGTGGGCAGCGCGGCCCATGCACTGGTAATGGAATCTGTGCTGGCGGATGACAAGGTAGAGATCGACTTTGAGTCCCGCCTGGGCATTTTTGAAACCTTCCGTGCGCTGCACCCGGTGCTGAAAGAACATTACTTTCTCAATGCCAAGGACGAGGAAGACGACCCCTATGAAGCCACCCATATCGATGCACTGATCTGCAATAAAAAGGGCATTTTCGGTGTCTATTCATTGCGTGAAGTCAGTGAATACACCAAATTCTGGGCGATTGGCTCAGGCTCGGAGTTTGCGCTGGGTGCGATGCACGCACTCTACGATCGTCTGGATTCCGCAGAAGACATTGCCCGCGCAGGCGTGGAAGCCGGTGCTGAATTCAATAACGCCTCGGCCTTGCCGATGAGCATCCAGCTGATTGATCTGCAGGACGACTAGCCAGCCGCAACAAGTACACAGTAAAGGTCGCATATGTTTACAGGTATTATTCAGTCCGTGGGTCGCATCGAGTCAATTGAAGACAAGGGCGGCGATGCGCGCATCTGGATTGGCACCGGCCAGCTGGACATGTCCGATGTGCAGCTGGGCGACAGCATTGCCATGAACGGGGTGTGCCTCACCGCGATAGAACTGCGTGACCATGCCTATTGTGCCGATGTGTCCGGCGAAACCCTGTCACTAACCTCGCTCGGCCAACTGGACGTGGGTAGCCGGGTTAACCTGGAAAAGGCACTGACCCTGCAAACCCGCCTTGGCGGGCACCTGGTGAGCGGTCATGTGGATGGCCTGGGCAAGGTGGTGTCGCGTGAAGACGATGCGCGCTCGGTGCGCTTTGTGATTGAAGCACCGGCATCACTGGCCCGATACATTGCCATGAAAGGCTCGATCACCGTGGACGGGGTCAGCCTCACCGTCAACAAGGTGGATGGCTGTGCATTTGAGTTGAATATCGTGCCCCACACCCTCAAGGAAACCATTATGGGGGGCTACCAGCAGGGCAGCGAAGTAAACCTTGAAGTGGACCTGCTGGCACGTTACCTTGAGCGTTTGCTGCTGGGCGATGAGGCGGCAACACCCGCGTCCGGCATCAGCGCGGCCTTCCTGGCGGAACATGGCTTTGTAAAATAGGCTCTGAACCGTTCAGAATATGCCTGCACATTAACGAGAAGTAACTTTAAGAATATTATATATGTCATTGAATACTATAGAAGAAATAATAGAAGATATTAAGCAGGGTAAGATGGTCGTGATCATGGATGACGAAGACCGTGAAAACGAGGGTGACCTGTTAATGGCGGCCTCGGCGGTGACTGCGGCGGATATCAATTTTATGGCCCGCTACGGCCGTGGCCTGATCTGCCTGACCCTGACCGATGCCCGTTGCCGCCAGCTGCGCCTGCCACAGATGGTGGATTCCACCGATGACCTGCACGGCACCAATTTCACCGTCAGTATCGAGGCGGCGGAAGGGGTCACCACCGGTATTTCCGCTTCAGACAGGGCCATCACCGTTCAGGCGGCGGTGGCCAAGGATGCGGGTCCACAGGATATCGTTCAGCCGGGCCATGTGTTTCCACTCAAGGCCCAGCCGGGCGGGGTGCTGAACCGTGCTGGCCACACCGAAGCCGGTTGTGATCTGGCACGGCTGGCAGGCTTCGAACCGGCGGCGGTGATTGTGGAGATTCTCAATGACGATGGCACCATGGCTCGCCGCCCGGATCTTGAAGCCTTTGCCAAAGAACACCAGCTGAAAATCGGCACCATTGAAGAGCTGATTCGTTACCGCATCGAAAACGAGAAAACCGTGGAGCGAGTGGCGGAGAGTGATTTTCCCAATGAGTTCGGTCATTTCCGTTTATTCGCCTATCAGGACGAGATCGGTAATGACCTGCACCTGGCGCTGGTAAAGGGCGAGATCGACAGTGACAAGCCGGTGCGGGTGCGGGTGCATATGGAAAACACCATGTGTGACGTACTCGCCTCCAGCCGTAAATGTGGCTGGCCTCTACGTGATGCGATGAAAGAAGTGGCGGAGGCAAAAGAGCCGGGTGTGATTGTGATTCTACGGGAGCCGGAATCGGCGCGGCAGATCGTGCAGTGGATGCTGACCCATGCCGAGGAGCCCTGCAATGAGGATGAGGCACCGAAAGACCTGCGCACCTATGGCATAGGCGCACAGATTCTGATGGACCTGGGCGTGCAGAAAATGCGCCTGATGGCAGCACCCAGACGCATCCACGGCCTGGCCGGTTTTGGCCTGGAAGTGGTTGATTATGTTACTGGTGATGATTAGCGGTTATAATCTGCAGTCATTGATATACACAACAAATCATATCTTAAACCGAATTCATACAGAGAAAGCGAATGTCAGACATCACAACCATTGAAGGCGAACTGCAATACACCCAGGGCACTTTTGCTATCGTCAGCGCCCGTTTCAACAGCTTTATTGTGGACAGCCTGGAGGCCGGTGCGATTGATGCGCTGAAACGTCACGGCGTACCCGAGGCCAATATCACCCTCGCCAAGGTGCCCGGTGCCTATGAAATGCCACTGGTGATTCAGCAGATGGCACAAAGTGGTCGTTATGACGCCATTATCGGTCTGGGCGCGGTGATTCGTGGCTCTACGCCGCATTTTGATTTTGTCGCAGGTGAAGCCTCGAAAGGCATGGCCCATGTTTCACTGGATCACAATATTCCGGTGATTAATGGCGTGTTAACCACCAACACCATCGAGCAGGCAATCGAACGAGCCGGTACCAAGGCGGGCAATAAGGGTGCAGAAGCGGCGATCAGTGCTCTTGAGATGGTAAACCTGCTGAAGAAGCTGGCCTAGATGTCTGTATCTGTTGCCAAGGGCAGAAGTAACGCCCGTAAAAAAGCCCTGCAGGCACTGTATCAATGGCACATGTCGGGCAATGACCTGGCGGAGATAGAAAGCCAGTTCCATGAAGAACAGAATATGGACAAGGTTGATCTTGAATATTTCCATACACTGTTGCACCAGGTACCCGCAGAGGTCAATGGGCTGGATCAGTTAATTGACCAGTTCAGCAACCGCAAGGACGATGAAATCGATCCGATCGAGCAGTCGGTTCTGCGTCTCGCCACCTATGAAATAAAACACCGCATTGATGTGCCCTATAAAGTGGTGATCAGTGAAGCGATCAGCCTGGCAAAAATGTTCGGCTCGGATAAAAGCCATGTGTTTATCAATAGCATCCTCGACAAACTGGCGAAGCAGTTGCGTAGCCATGAAGTTGCGATGAAATAAGCAGTAGTAGTCCGCAAATTAACGCCAATAAACGCAAATTGTTAATATGGCTGGTTCCCATGCTCCTGCGTGGGAACCCTTTGCTACGGAATATGGCATAACTTCATTATCGTTACGGTGCGTATGCATTCCCACGCGGGAGCGTGGGAACGAGTAAAAATTATATCGGGGCTGGGCTCTTGCCAAAACCTGCTTCACTACTGAATAACGACATCTAATCATTAGCGTTTATTAGCGTTCATTTGCGGACGTTATAATAGTTGGCTGGTTCCCATGCTCCTGCGTGGGAACCCTTTGCTACGTAATATGGCTTAATTTCATTATCGTTACGGTGCGTATGCATTCCCACGCGGGAGCGTGGGAACGAGTAAAATAGTCCGCTAATGAACGCTAATAAACGCAAATAAGGCTGACGTAGGGTGGATCAAGCGAAGCGGATCCACCGTTTCACTAATCATTTGCGTTAATTCGCGTTCATTTGCGGACTCCAACAATAAAAAAAACGGCATCAATAATTGATGCCGTTTTTTTTAACGCGGATTTATCTGTTTAGTAGCTTAGAACAGGTAACCCAGGTTAATACCGAAGGTGGTTATACCCAGGCCAATCTTTGCATTAGTAGGTGCGGGTCCGGTATAGGTTTCATCGGTGGCTTTGGAGGCGTGCATGCCAATCTGCCAATAACGATTGATGCGGTAGTCCAGGCCAAAGGCAAAGTGGCTTTGTGTTACCGCGGGCAGGATGTAGTTAGTATCAGTTGAGCTTTCTTCAAATGGTGCATCCGCCTTGTTATAGCCGGCTCGAACATTCAGTGCATAGTTCACCGCCACTTCAATACCCAGGGCAATAATGGTCTGGTCATCCCAGCCAGCGGCCAGGGTAATCAGTTCGCCATTGGGGCCTTTAACATCCAGTCGATCCAGTGTGCTAGACCATTCGATCTGCTTGACGTCCAGTGACAGGCTGGTGAATTTATTCAGCTGGTAGGCCATACCCACCGAGTACATTGCCGGAAAATCCAGGTTGAGGGAGTAGGTGCCGGCGGGGCATTCGCCGCCGCTGCAGCCGGTTATTGGTAACATATTGCGACCACTTACATCCTTAATATCACCATGTGACAGCTGATACTTCAGTGTGCTGAAGGTCTGTTTGCTCTTGTAGCTGGCACCAACCGTGAAGTCATCATTGATATCGTATAACACACCCAGGCTGACGCCATAGCCAAAGGCCTGCGCAGTCCGGCTCAGATCAAAATTAACTGCAGTGGCATCAACAATGCCATCGGCTGTGGGTGTTGCGGTGTTATCACCATCCATTAGAAACGCCTGTTTGAATGAAACAGACTGGTAGTCGATATTCAGTGAGACGCCGTAGGTCAGTTTATCACTGGCATTCCAGGCCAGTGTAGGTGCCATTTGCCAGAACTGGATCGCAGAGTAGCCTTCAAAGTACATCGCTGGAGCAAGTTGTGGTCCTGAGTTTATTTCAGGTGAGAAGCGTGTTTGTGGGTAATCGGTGCCCAGACCCGAGGTACCATACATGCCACCGCCGAAAAACACGTCCGAGCCTTCACTGGTCGGTGCGGTCCAGCCCAGTGCTGGTACACCGTAGAGGTCGGCGGCGGATTCCATTTTTTCACCACCGGTGGCGGTGAAATCAACAAACCGTTCCGGCATAAACATTTCCATGCTGAAGTCGGCGCGCTTGCCGATGCGGGCCATGCCGGCCGGGTTGGTGATGGCGGTCATTGCAGAGCCGGGCTTGGCGGTGACTGCGCCCCCCAGGCTCTTCTGATAGGCGCCGATGCCAGTGAGTTGATATCCATTGGTAGCGTGAACAGCGGGGGCGATTGCGCAGCAGGCAATCAGGCTGAATGTGATTTTTTTATTCATAAAATTCTCTAATTAACGCGTACAAACTTAAGGCATCTCTGCACATAATGGTTTAGAGATGCCACAAAACGCCGACATTATACGCATATATTACAGAATATGCTTAATTAGTTGTTTGCTGATGTTCGATCAGTGCTGTGATTTCAGCCGAGCAGGGACTGTTTGGTGTTCTCGATCATTTCCTGGTTTTCTTCGATCTCGACCACATTGACTTCAGTGTCCATGCCCAGCTTGGCAAAGGCGGGTACGCTGGACCAGTCGATGGGATGTCTAACATGGCCACCCTGCAGCAGGGCGACCTGCACCAGGTCCACCAGGTTGGCTTCACCGGGATGGTCATAGCTGAAATTGCAGGCTTCACGCACCACTTCGGTCATGGCGTCGCCAAAATTCCAGGTTTTAAGAATCAGCTCACCAACACGGCCCTGCAGCTCATCGATTACCTGGTCCAGGGCGTCACTGTCATTGAACAGGTCATCGTCATCTTCCGCCATTACCAGAATCGGCAGGGCGCCGATATTGTGAATCAGCCCCGCCAGCAGCGCCTGTTCCGGGTTCATGCCGGGTACGGTGGTGGCCAGCATGCGACAGATGGCTGCCACTTCAACCGAGGTATTCCAGGTGCGACGGAAGTGGTCATCCAGTACATCGGAGGTGGCCTGGTAAATCTGTTTCATTGCCAGGCTCACCACCAGGTCTTTTACCATGCGTATGCCCAGCCGGGTCACCGCCATCTGCAGATCCTCGATGGGTGTACGCGAGCGGTACAGTGGGCTGTTGGATACCTGGATCAGGCGGGCTGATAAAGAGGCGTCCTGGGTAAGTATTTCAGCCACCTGTTGCGCTGAGGAATTTTCGCTTTCGACTGCTTCGCGTATCTTCAGTGCCACTTCCGGCAGGGTGGGTAGCACCAGCTGGTCGGATTCTACGGCGGATTTCAGTTGATCAAAGAATTGTTCGGCTTTGGCAGTCATGGGTGTCCTGTCGAAGTTGATCTTGTTATTAGTATTGGTTTTAGCAGATTATAGAGGCTTATTTAAAGAGTGAGCTGGTTTCTTCAAAAATTAGCTTGTTTTCTTCAATATCCAGCACATGGCATTCGGTATCTATGCCCAGTTGTGCGAAAGCGGCAACACTCGACCAGTCTTCCGGGCAGGCCAGCCCGGTGTAGATGCTGCCCTCAATCAGCGCCACCTGAATCACATCGGTGTAGTCTGCCGGCCCACTGTGCTGGCGCTGAAAATCATAACATTCACTGGCAACCTCGGCCATCATCTCGGGGAAACGCCATTTACGGAAAATATAGGCGCCCACTGGCCCCTGCAGGGTCTGGGTCACCTTGAGCAGTGCCTCCGGGTTATCGAACAGGTCATCGTCATCCTCGGCCATAAGGATAATCGGCAATGCTCCGATATTGTGAATCAGCCCCGCCAGCATTGCCTGTTCGGCATCCAGGTGTGAAATGTTCTGGGCCAGCAGACGGGCAATCGCCGCGGTTTTGGTGCTGGCCAGCCAGAGTTCACGAAACCGTTCGGCAATAACGTCATTGTGGGTGTGATACAGCTGCTTCATCGACAGGCTGATTACCAGGTTGACCACCATTTTCAGTCCCAGCCTGGTAATCGCGGCGGGTACCGTATCGGATCGCTGCTGCGAGGGGTAAAGCGAGCTATTGGCGACCTGCAGCAGGCGCGCGGTCATGGCCGGGTCCTGGGTGATCACCTCGGCGATATCCTGCGCGGTGGCGGTTTCGCTTTCGCAGGCGGTTTTGACATTCAGCGCCACATCGGGCAGCGAGGGAAGCTGCAACTGATCCGAGGCGATGGCCTGTTTAATGCGGGCCGAAAAGGCGTCCACCTTGTGCTCTATGCTGATCATATAATGTGTGTTTTATCAGTTATTGTCAGTTGTGTTGATTTTTTATGCCCAGGGTGTGTCCTGTAAAGCATATTCATCCGCAAATGAACGCGAATAAACGCCGATGTGCACCCGCGTCGCAGAGCAAAATCAACCACTGGCTAATTTATTCCGCACATCCTGTGCTTCACCCTGCGGGCCGTGCATTCGCACGTTCAAAAGTGCTCCTGCACTTTAGTGTGAACTTGTGATTCTTAGCTGGCCTTTTCCTTGATCTGGTAGGGCAGGTCCTGCAGGGTCACCGCCGGGCCGCTTTCATTGTGCAGTTTGAGCTGGCCGCTTTCAGCATCGGCGATATTGATCACCGCCAGTGCCACATAGCCGCCATCGGGGTCAGGCTGTGCACTGACAATCTGCCCGGTGCCCTGGGCGGTGTCGGAGCTGGCGGCAAACAGTTTGTCTGCAGGCTGTACCGGCTCGTCCGTGTCGATATGAATCCTGAACATGCGGCGCTTTAGCTTGCCCAGGTACTGCATCCGCGCCACCACTTCCTGGCCGGTGTAGCAGCCTTTCTTGAAGCTGACGCCATTGATCACCTGCATATTGGTCATCTGCGGCACAAAGGCTTCGCTGGTGGCGGGGTAGATGGTGGGAATACCCGCCTGTATATCCAGTGATTCCCAGGGGCCGGCGCCCACCGGTGCGGCATGCACGTCCAGTTGCTGCCAGATTTTTTTCACTGCATCCAGTTCGCCGATGATTTCATAGCGTGGGTGCACCCCGGCAATTCGGATCATGGTCAGGCCATTGCACTGGCTGCTGCCATCGATCTCGGCAGGCAGCTGGGGCAGAATATCCCCCAGTACCTGGTCCGCGTCAGGGCCGGACAGGCCCATTTTAATCAGGTTGAGACTGCTGTCCCGCATAATCACTTTTGACATCAGCACAAACATGCTGATGCGTTTCAATGTCGCGTCCAGCTGGCTCATGGGCAGGCTCAGGTAAAAACTCTCACCGCGCTTGAATACACGGAAGTTGGCCAGCATGCGACCCTTGTGGGTGCAGTAGGCGCTGAGCTGGCTGTGCTGCTCACTGACATTGCGAATGTCATTGGTCAGCTGGCCCTGCAGAAAATCACTGGCTTCCTCGCCATCTACGGAAATCAATCCCTGGTGACTGAGATCGCAGATCACCAGGCCGGTATGCACCATGTGCCGTTCACGTTCCAGATTGCCATAACTGACCACCTGTCTATCATCCATTTCCGCGCCATTATCGTTTAGAAAATCGAGCCATTCTGGTTTCATTGGGTTACCTGTCATGCTGTTTGCGTTTATTGTAAGCAGTGTGCATCTGTATGTGTGGTTGATAGATTGATTATCAAGCCTGATCTGTCTGTTATAGTATGCGAGATTGTGTAAAAGTGTTAGCACAGAAAATATATGGGTATTGCCCGCATTGTGCAGGGTTTTAAATAAACGCATCAGTTTATGCAGACCGGCTTTAATCCACTACAATCAGGGTAGCTATGACAAAGATGATAACAAACCCAAAGGCAAAATGAATAATGGCCGTTTCGGATAACCGACCTTTTTTTCTCAACCTGTTAAAAATCCATCTGCCGGTCACCGGCTTTGTTTCTTTTCTGCACCGTATCAGTGGCCTGTTGCTGTTTATTGCGATTCCCTTTAGCGTCTATCTGTTTGATCTGTCATTGCAGGGCAGTACGGGATTTGATCAAGCCGCGAACATACTTGCGCACCCCGTAATGCAGTTACTCGGTTTATTGTTGTTATGGTCATTGTTGCATCACCTGTTTGCCGGTATCCGCTTTCTGCTCACGGACCTTGATATAGGCCTGTCCAAAGCCCATGCCGTGCGCTCTGCCTGGCTGGTGTTTGTACTGGAGCTGATTGTGCTGGTACTGGTTGTTGCGGGGATTAAACTATGAGCGCGCCCGGGCTGCAGGGATTACGCCCGTGGATTATGCAGCGCATCAGTGCGGTGTATATTGCACTGAGCCTGATTTATTTTGCACTGTGCCTGTTGTTAGCCGATTCGTTCAGCGCCAGCGGCTGGGTTACATGGGTGGCAATACCCTATAACAATATTGCACTGGGTTTGTTTTTAGTTGCGGTGTTGTGGCATGCCTGGATCGGAGTGCGTGACGTGGTACTGGATTACCTGCCCAATGTGATGGCGCGGATTCTGGCACTGAGCCTGGTGGGGCTGGTTTTACTGGGCAGTGCTTTATGGGGCTTAAAGGCATTATTTATGGTTGCAATTAAATGAGTATTGATTCAATTCCAAGACGGCGTTTTGATGCGCTGATTATCGGTGCCGGCGGTGGCGGTTTACGCTGTGCACTGCAACTGGCGGAAGCTGATGCCTCGGTGGCGGTGGTATCGAAAGTGTTTCCAACGCGCTCCCATACCGTGGCGGCTCAGGGTGGCATGAATGCAGCACTGGCCAATGTATTACCGGATAACTGGCACTGGCATATGTTCGACACGGTAAAGGGCAGTGACTACCTGGGTGATCAGGATGCGATTGAATACATGTGCCGTGCTGCACCCAAGGCAGTGTATGAAATGGAGCACTTCGGTGTGCCGTTTTCACGCCTGGATAATGGCAAAATTTACCAGCGCCCGTTTGGTGGGCAGTCACAGAATTTCGGCGGTGAACAGGCGGCGCGTACCTGTGCTGCGGCCGACCGTACTGGTCATGCCATTTTGCACAGTCTGTATCAGCAGAACATCCGCGCCAAAACCCATTTCTTTGATGAATATTTCGCGGTGGATTTACTCAAAGACGATGAAGGCAATGTGCTGGGGGCGTTTGTGTTTGATATTCACACCGGCGAAGAACTGATTATTGAAGCCAAAACAACGTTACTTGCCACAGGTGGTGCCGGTCAGTTGTACCGCACCACCACCAATGCGCTGATTAACACCGGTGACGGCATGGGCATGGCACTGCGTGCCGGTGTGCCTCTGCAGGATATGGAATTTTTCCAGTTCCATCCAACCGGCATCGCGGGTCGTGGCATGCTGATTACCGAAGGTGCACGGGGCGAGGGCGGTTACCTGGTGAATGCCAAAGGCGAGCGGTTTATGGAGCGCTATGCGCCGACTGCAAAAGACCTGGCCTCGCGGGATGTGGTCAGCCGCTCGATTTATACCGAGGTCAAGGAAGGGCGTGGCTGCGGGGCGAAAAAAGATCACGTGTTGCTCAAGCTGGACCATCTGCCGGAAGATGTATTGCAGTTGCGACTGCCGGGGATTCGCCAGACCTGTATTACTTTTCTTGGTATTGATCCGGCCAGCCAGCCGATACCGGTCTATCCAACGGCCCATTACACCATGGGCGGCATTCCCACCAACCGTCAGGGGCAGGTGGTGATACCGGTTAAGGATACACCGGAAGAACCGGTGGCCGGTTTATATGCGGCGGGTGAATGTGCCTGTGTTTCGGTGCATGGGGCCAACCGACTCGGCGGCAACTCGTTGCTGGATATTCTGGTGTTTGGACGTGCTGCGGCGAATCACATTATCGACTACCTGAAAGAAAACCGTTTTCACCGTGCATTAAATGAAGACAGTGTGCAGCAGGCCTACGATCGGCTGCATCGCTGGGATACAGCCGGCGAGGGTGAATCCATTGAATCGATTCGACGTGACCTGCAGCAGGTGATGGAAGATAACTGCGGTGTGTTCCGCACCCAGCAGGTGCTGGATAAAGGCATCAGTGATGTGCATGCCATTGCCGAGCGATTTAAACAGGCGAAAATTAAGGATGACTCAACGCTGTTTAATACCGCGCGGGTGGAAGCACTGGAACTGGAAAACCTGATTGATGTGGCACTGGCAACGGTCTATTCCGCTGCAGCAAGGCACGAAAGTCGCGGCGCCCATTCCCGTGTTGATTATCTCGAACGTGATGATATGAACTGGATGAAGCATACGCTCTACAGCCTGCAGGAAAATAAACTCGATTACAAACCGGTGCGTACCCGTCCCATGTCCGTTGCCAGCTTCCCGCCAAAAGCGCGGGTTTATTAATTAGTCGAAGGTAAGCCCATGCGTTTTCAAATCTATCGCTACAATCCTGAAACCGATACACAACCTTATATGCAGGATTATGAATTGCAGGATGTGTCGGCGGAGATGATGCTGCTGGATGCGCTGTTACTGATTAAGGAACAGGACCCGACCCTGAGCTTTCGTCGTTCCTGTCGTGAAGGGGTGTGTGGTTCCGATGGCATGAACATTAATGGCACCAACGGCCTTGCCTGTATTACCCCACTGATGAGTTTGAAACAGCCGGTGGAAATTCGTCCCATGCCGCGCCTGCCGGTGATTCGTGACCTGATTGTGGATATGGAGCAGTTTTATCATCAGTACCGTGAAGTCGAGCCTTATCTTACGGTTAAAGACCCGTTGCCTGAAGTGGAACTGAAACAGACGCCGGCACAACGTGATGAGCTGGATGGTTTGTATGAATGTATTCTGTGCGGTTGCTGCACAACGGCCTGCCCATCCTTCTGGTGGAACCCGGATAAATTTCTTGGCCCGGCTGCCTTATTGCAGGCGGCGCGGTTTATAAAAGATTCACGTGACCAGCAAACCGAAGCACGATTGCAGGCACTGGATGACCCGTTTAAAATGTTCCGCTGTCACACCATTATGAATTGCGTGCAGGTTTGTCCCAAGGGATTAAACCCGACCCGGGCAATTGGTGAAATCAAGAAAATCATGGTTAAAAAATCGGTGTAGTAATCCATATGACCGAGTCTGTTACACAACTTGAACCCAGTATGCCGGCACAGGTCGACTCGGCCCTGCGCTGGCGTTGCCGTCGTGGCATGCTGGAGCTGGATATTTTGTTTAACCAGTTTCTCGATAGCCAGTATGTCGCCACTAGCGACGCGGAAAAAAATACCTTCGATCAACTTCTGGATTACCCGGATCAGTTATTATTTGATCTACTGCTCGGCCATCAGATTTCCTCAGACCCCCATGTCTCACAACTCATCCAGCGTATCCGCCAGTCCGTACAAAACAGCTGATTATCAGTCTGCTAATAACGGTGATAGCGGGCATTATCCCAGCCAGTTATTGATCCGATTGAAACCCTCGTTGATCTATCGTCGTCTGCTGTTGCTTATTGCTTTATTATCCCTGCTGGCAATTTTCCTTGTTGATATTCGGTTGGAGTTTCAGTTAATGCCTGTTCTGTTGTTAGCATGGTTATTAAAACTTGCCTGGTCGAATAACCGACCGCTGGATCTATATTGCAATGCGCAGGGTGAATGGCAGTTGCATATTAGCCAACAGAAACTGCAGGCGCAGTTGCTGGCTGATTCTGTGGTGACGCCGCTGTTTGCCATTCTGCAATTCAAACTTAAGGGGGCAGGGCGCAGCTCGGTGGTGATTTTTCCTGACAGCCTGCGTCATGATGATTTTCGCCGCCTGCGTGTACGTTTAAAAGTTGAGGGAATCCAGCCGCTGCAACGTGATACACTCGATTGATGAGTTCAGCTGATTCCACAAAAATTCTGCAGCTTGTACGCCGTACCAGTCAGTACGGCTGTGAAGATGTGCAGGCAAAAGATTTCGTCAGCCTGATGGATATGTACGAAGAGAATTTCATCAAGCTGCGCAAACTGATTCCGCAACTGGAACAGATTGAAAACCCCTGTGTGTCCTCGGTGCCCGGTCATCTGGACCTGCATTTGAAAATTATCGAACGCAGCCGTTACACCACCACGCTGATGCTCAGTTACTGTTTTGAAAAGCAGCAGGCACTGCAGATGGAGCCCAATCTGAAAATTCGTGTGTACCATGATGCGGGGCTGGCCGAGGTGATGTCCGGGCGCCTGCACCACGGGCGCCTGGTGCTGGAACACCTGCCTTCGGATGCGCTGAAACAGAAGTGGCAGCTCAACCGTTTCCTGTCGAAATGGCTTAAATACTGCCTGCGTCAGCGCCATGGTTTCAGTTCCAGCGCCTGCCATGGGGACAGCGCGATTATGGCCTCGCTGGACTGATCAAAAAATAACCAGATAATCCTCGCTTTACACCACTATTCGCTTACCGTTAGTCACTGATTTATGGTAGAATTTCCCGCTTTATAACTGTGTGTTCTGTCACGCCTGAAAGCCTGCCACATAACCAGTAAAATTAACGGAAAAAAGAGCTTATGGCTGAATTTGCCAAAGAAATATCCCCTGTCAATCTAGAAGATGAAATGCGCCAGTCCTACCTCGATTACGCCATGAGCGTTATCGTTGGCCGGGCACTTCCCGATGTACGGGATGGCCTCAAACCGGTTCACCGTCGTGTGCTCTATGCGATGAACGAACTCGGCAACGACTGGAATAAACCCTACAAGAAATCGGCCCGTGTAGTGGGTGACGTCATCGGTAAATATCACCCCCACGGTGATACCGCGGTGTACGACACCATCGTACGCATGGCACAGCCGTTTTCCATGCGTTATATGCTGGTGGATGGTCAGGGTAACTTTGGCTCGGTGGACGGCGACTCACCGGCGGCGATGCGTTACACCGAAGTGCGCATGGACAAGATCGCACACCAGATTCTGGCGGACCTTGATAAGGAAACCGTTGATTTTATTGATAACTATGACGGTTCGGAGAGCGAACCGGCAGTAATGCCAACCCGCATTCCGACGCTGCTGATCAATGGTTCTGCGGGTATTGCGGTGGGCATGGCCACCAATATTCCGCCCCACAACCTGAATGAAGTGATCGATGCCTGTATCGCGCTGATAGAAAACCCGGAGCTGAGCATCGAGTCGCTGATGGATTATATCCCGGCGCCGGACCTGCCCACCGCGGCGATTATCAATGGCATTAACGGCATCCGTGAGGCCTATCGCACCGGTCGCGGGCGCATGTTTATGCGCGCACGCACCGAAATTGAAACCGATGCCAATGGCCGCCAGCGTATCCTGGTGAAAGAGCTGCCGTATCAGGTGAATAAGGCACGGCTGATCGAGCGCATTGCCGAGCTGGTTAAAGAGAAGAAAATCGAGGGCATTACTGAAATCCGCGATGAGTCCACCAAGGATATTCGCGTGGTGATAGAAGTGCGCCGCGGCGATGTGGCGGAAGTCATTCTCAATAACCTGTTCAAGCAGACCCAGCTGCAGACGGTATTTGGCATCAATATGGTGGCGCTGGTGGATGGCCAGCCGAAGCTGCTTAACCTCAAGCAAATTCTCGAAGCCTTTGTGCGTCACCGCCGTGAAGTGGTGACCCGCCGTACCATCTATGAACTGCGCAAGGCCCGCGAGCGTGCCCATGTGCTGGAAGGCCTGGCAATTGCACTGGCCAATATCGATGAAGTGATCGAGCTGATCAAACGCTCGGCCACCTCGGCGGAAGCGAAGATAGCACTGATATCCCGTGCCTGGGCGCCGGGTATGGTGTCGGATATGCTGAGCCGTAGCGGCGCTGAAACCTCGCGTCCTGAATTCCTGAAAAGTGAATTCGGCATGCGTGAGGACGGTTACTACCTGTCAGAGGCCCAGGCCCAGGCGATTCTGGAATTACGCCTGCACCGTTTAACCGGTCTTGAACAGGATAAAATACTAAATGAATTCAAAGAGATACTTGATCTTATTAAAGGACTGATAGAAATACTGTCCAGCCCTGACAGACTGCTGCAGGTGATCCGCGAGGAGCTGCAGCAGATCCGCGAAGACTTCGGTGACGAGCGCCGTTCGGAGGTCATCGATGCGCAGCTGGACCTGAGCATGGAAGACCTGATTACCGAAGAAGATGTGCTGGTGACCTTCTCCCATGAGGGTTACGCCAAGTCACAGGCGCTGTCGGAATACAGCACGCAGAAGCGGGGTGGTCGCGGCAAGTCAGCCACCAGCATGAAACAGGAAGACTTTATCGACAAGCTGTTTATCGCCAACACCCATGACACCCTGCTGTGCTTCTCCAGCCGTGGCAAGGCCTACTGGATCAAGGTGTACCAGCTGCCCCAGGCGAGTCGCGGTTCCCGCGGTAAGCCGCTGGTGAACCTGCTGCCGCTGGAAGAGGGTGAGCGCATCAATGCGGTACTGCCGGTGCGCGAGTACGATGAAGACCACTTTATCTTTATGGCCACCAGCTCCGGCACGGTAAAGAAAACCCCGTTACCGGCCTTCTCAAATCGCCGTAATGGCGGCATTATTGCCATCGATCTGCGCGGCGATGACACCCTGGTGGATGTGGCACTGACCGATGGTAGCCAGGACATTATGCTGCTGGCCAGTTCCGGCAAGGCAATGCGCTTTAATGAATCCACCGTGCGCGCCATGGGGCGGACTGCGGCGGGTGTTCGCGGCATCAAGATGGCAGAAGGGCAGAAAGTCATCAGCCTGATTGTGGTGGATGACAGTGCGTCGATTCTGACTGCCACCGAGAACGGCTATGGCAAGCGCACCGCGGCTGTAGACTACCCGAGCAAGGGCCGTGGTGGCCAGGGGGTTATCTCGATACAGGCCTCGGAACGTAACGGTGCCGTGGTGGGTGCCGTGCAGGTTACCGACCAGGATGAATTCATGATGATTTCCAACGCCGGCACACTGATTCGCACCAGTGTTGAGGATGTGCGGGTCATGGGTCGAAACACCCAGGGGGTTCGCTTGATTCGCCTGGTTGAAGGCGAGAAACTGGTGGAAATCGAACGCATCGAGTTGCTGGCAGATGCCGAAGGCAATCCAGCGGATGACCCAGCGGATGACGCAGAATAGGCGTGTCGTGAATACGGTTCTAATATATCAAATGACATTAAGAAGTCTCTGCCTGGTGCAGTGCTTCGACAACACATAAACAGGGTGGGTCAATGAGCAGAGTGTTTAACTTTAGTGCAGGTCCGGCAATGCTGCCGGAGGATGTTTTAAAAAAAGCGCAGCAGGAAATGCTCGATTGGCATGGCAGCGGCATGTCAGTAATGGAAATGTCCCACCGTGGCAAAGACTATATGTCGATTGCCGCCAAAGCCGAAGCGGATCTGCGCGAGCTGATGAAGATCCCCGCCAACTACAAGGTGCTGTTCCTGCAGGGCGGAGCCAGCAGCCAGTTTGCCGCGGTACCGATTAACCTGATGGGCAGCAAGCGCAAGGCAGATTATGTGCTCACCGGTCAGTGGGGCGAAAAAGCCATCGCCGAGGCCAGCCGCTTTGGCGAAGTCAATGTTGTAGCCAGTTCCAAAGACAGCAATTTCACCAGCGTGCCGCCACAAAGCAGCTGGCAGCTCAGTGATGATGCGGCCTATCTGCATTACACCCCCAATGAAACCATCGTCGGGGTTGAATTTCCGTTTATGCCCGACGTGGATGTGCCGATTGTTGCCGACATGTCATCTACGATTCTGTCCACCGAAATTGATGTCAGCAAGTTCGGCATTATCTATGCCGGTGCACAGAAAAATATCGGCCCGGCGGGTTTGACTATTGTGATTGTGCGTGAAGACCTGATCGGTAACCCCATGCAGGGCATGCCGGTAATGATGGATTACAAAATTCATGCGGATAACGATTCCATGTACAACACCCCGGCCACCTATGGCTGGTACCTGGCGGGTCTGGTATTTGAATGGTTGAAAGATAACGGCGGAATCGCTGCCATGGAAGCAGTGAACCGTCGCAAGGCCGGTAAACTCTACGCGGCAATTGATGCCTCGGATTTCTATTCCAACCCGGTGGATATTGAATGCCGTTCATTAATGAATGTGCCTTTTATTCTTGCAGATGCAGCACTTGATGACAGCTTTCTCAAACAGGCCGCCGCAGCTGGCCTGCACACATTAAAAGGTCATCGCTCGGTGGGTGGCATGCGTGCCAGCATTTATAACGCCATGCCCGAAGCCGGTGTTGATGCGCTGATCGAGTTTATGCAGCAGTTTGAAAAAACGCAGGCATAAACAAAAAATCAAAGCGGTGTGTATGGGGGCAACCCAGCAGCACAATAAGCGCGGTTCGATATATTTACAGGCATCATTCGAACTGCGCTAACCCATAACAATGGTTCAGCTCGCATCGATAGCTTTTATTGGCGTTACTGGAATTCTCTCCCGGACATTGGGTTTTCATCAGCAGCAAACTGGAAAGAGTATGTACAAAATAAAAACATATAATGCGATTTCACCATTAGGACTGGAGCGTTTAACCGCTGAAGGTTACGAAGTCGGCGAAGAGATCAGCGAGCCGGATGCAATCATGTTGCGCTCGTTCAAGTTACACGATGTGCCGGTAGCCAACACAGTTAAGGCTGTCGGACGTGCCGGTGCCGGGGTCAATAATATTCCGCTGGATAAAATGTCAGAGCGCGGCATTGTGGTATTTAATGCGCCAGGTGCCAATGCCAATGCGGTTAAGGAGCTGGTGATTGCGGGCATGTTAATCGCCTGCCGCAACCTGATTGCTGCCTGGCAATACACCACGCAGTTATCCGGCAGTGATGATGAGGTGGCAAAAGCGGTTGAAGAAGGTAAGAAAAAATTTGCCGGTTATGAACTGCCGGGCAAAACCCTGGGGGTGATTGGTCTGGGTGCAATTGGTGCACAGGTGGCGAATGCGGCCGAAGCACTGGGCATGAAAGTGATTGGCTATGACCCGTCGATTACCGTACACCATGCCTGGCAGTTGTCTGCAGGTGTGCAAAAAATGGACAGCGCAGAAGACCTGTTTGCCGAAGCGGATTTTGTCAGTTTTCATGTGCCGCTGATCGAGGCGACGCGTAATATGCTGAATGCCGATACCCTTGCGCTGATGAAACCCGGCTCGGTGATTTTGAATTTTGCCCGTGATGGCATAGTGAATGACAGCGATATTCTGGCGGCTATCAATGCAGGGCAGATTGGCGCCTATGTATGTGATTTTCCCACCACCGAATTACAGGGCAATGACAGGGTGATTACCCTGCCACACCTTGGGGCCTCCACAGTAGAAGCGGAAGATAACTGTGCGGTGATGATTGCCGAACAGCTGAAGGACTATCTGCAGAACGGCAATATTCGCAATTCGGTTAATTTCCCCAATATTAAACTGGCACGCCGTGAAGGCTATCGACTGGCGATTGCCAATAGAAACCAGCCGGATATGCTGGCGAAAATCTCCCACCAGCTGGGTGAGTCGGGCCTGAATATCAAACACATGGCGAATGAATCCCGCAAGGATCTGGCCTATACCCTGATAGATACCGACCTCGAGCCGAGTGCGGATACCCTGACAAAAATCACTGCCATCGACGGTGTGCTATCCGTTAGACTGGTACAGTGATACATTTCATTTAATATTGACCGACTTAACTATGACTGAACAAGACAAACTACTGGGTATACGCAATCAGATCGATGCGATTGATCTGCAGATTCAGGATCTGATTAATCAGCGTGCCGAGTGTGCCCGCCAGGTAGCGGAAATAAAAATTAAGTCGGGTGAAACCGAACATTTCTATCGCCCTGAGCGTGAAGCCCAGGTATTGATGGAAATTAAAAAGCGCAATAAAGGCCCCCTGAGCAATGATGCCATGGCACACCTGTTCCGTGAAATCATGTCCGCCTGCCTGGCGCTGGAACGGCCTATCAAGGTTTCATTCCTGGGCCCCGCTGGCACCTATAATCACGCCGCGGCCAGCAAGCATTTTGGTGCATCGATCGAACAGAACCCGGTGGACAATATCGAGGATATTTTTCGCACGGTAGAAACCGGTGAAGCCCATTTCGGTGTGGCCCCCATTGAAAACTCCACCGAAGGGGTGATTGCTCATACACTGGATTTGCTGATTAATTCATCGCTGCTGATCTGTGGTGAGGTTGATCTGCGCATTCACCATAACCTGATCACCAATGAAACCGATTTAAAATCTATCAGCAAGGTGTATTCACATCAGCAGTCACTGGCACAGTGTCGTCGCTGGCTGGATGCCAACCTGCCGGATGCTGAACACTATGCGGTGCGCAGTAATGCAGAAGCGGTGCGCATGGCGAAACAGGAAAAGGGCGCAGCAGCCATCGCCGGGGTGATGGCTGCAGAAATTTACCAGCTGCCGGTATTGCATGCGGACATTGAAGACGAGCCGGACAATACCACGCGCTTTATAATTGTCGGACGCAACCGTGTGCCAGCCAGCGGTAATGATCGCACTTCGTTACTGGTGACCACGGGCAATAAACCCGGTGCGCTGCACCAGTTGTTAAAGCCCCTGGCCGAGCGTGGCATCGGTATGAGCAAGATTGAATCCAGGCCATCACGCAAAGGCGTGTGGGAGTATGTGTTCTTTATTGATATCGAAGGCCATCAGGATGATGAAAAAGTTGCCCAGGCATTGCAGGAAATTGCCCATGAAACCGCAATGATCCGTATTCTGGGTTCCTACCCCAAAGCCATTCTGAAGTGATCTGATATGTCTGTGAACTCCGATAATCGATTTTTACCGCTTGCCGCACCGGGTGTGCAGCAACTGCAACCCTATGTGCCAGGCAAACCGGTTGAAGAACTGGAACGGGAACTGGGTATCAGTGGCTCGATCAAACTGGCCTCCAATGAAAATCCACTGGGTCCAAGTAAAAAGGCGATAGAGGCAGCGGCTTCGGCATTGCCCGGTGTTAATTATTACCCGGATGGTGGCGGTTATAAATTACGCGAGGCACTGGCGCATAAACACCGGGTGAGTATCAATTCTATCACCCTGGGTAATGGTTCCAATGATGTACTGGAACTTGTGGCGCGCGCGTTCTTAAGTCCAGCACATTCTGCGGTGTTTTCACAATACGCGTTTGCGGTTTACCCGATTGTTACCCAGGCAATTGGTGCACGTGCCAATATTGCCGCCGCCTATGCGGCGGATCACGTGTCTATGCCTTACGGTCACGACCTGGGTGCATTGCTTGCCGCGATTGATGACAGCACGCGGGTACTGTTTATTGCCAACCCGAATAACCCCACCGGCACCTGGTTACAAACTGCGGCGTTAAGCGAATTTCTGCAGAAGGTACCGGCGCATGTGATGGTGGTGCTGGATGAGGCTTATTATGAATACATGCCCGATGCACTCAAGCCCGACAGCAATGCGCTGTTACAGCAGTTTGATAACCTGATTGTAACCCGTACTTTTTCCAAGCTGTACGGCCTGGCCGGTTTGCGCATTGGTTACAGTGTTTCTAATCTACAGGTTGCAGATTTACTCAATCGCGTGCGCCAGCCCTTTAATGCCAATTTGCTAGCACAGGCGGCAGCACTGGCGGCGCTGGATGATGAAGCGCATGTTGTCGCCAGTGTACAGCTGAACCAGCTGGGATTAAAACAGTTAGCCGAAGGCTTTACTGGCATGGGACTGAATCATATTCCAAGTATTGGCAACTTTATAACCGTCGATGTAGCACGGGATGCATTACAGGTGTACCAGGATTTATTGCACGAAGGCGTCATTGTGCGGCCAGTGGCCAACTATCAGTTGCCACGGCATCTGCGTATTACGGTGGGAACCGAAGCGCAGAATAGCCGTGTGCTTGATGCACTGCGCAAGGTGCTGAATACCGCCGCTTGATACTCATGCGCAGCACTGATTTATAAAAGTTGTTGCCGTTACACTCAGAATAGAAAACAGAATAAAACCGCTGACGAGACGAGTTAATGATTAAACATTTATGTGTAATAGGCGTGGGTTTAATTGGTGGCTCCCTTGCTCTGGCGCTGAAAAAAGCCGGTTATGTTGAAAAGGTCACGGGCATAGGCCGCAGCCTGCAGAACCTGCAGACCGCACAACAGCTAGCGGTAATAGATCACTACGAAACCGATTACGCCAGCGCACTGGCAGATGCCGATATGGTATTTGTCTCAGTGCCCATTGGTGCCATGGGGGATGTGTTTGCGCAGATTAAAACCCACCTCAAACCCGGTGCCATTATCAGCGACGGCGGCAGTGCCAAACAGCAGGTGATTGATGCGGCCCGTGAAGCGCTGGGTTCGAAAATCAAACAATTTGTGCCGGGGCATCCGATTGCCGGTACCGAAAAATCCGGTGCAGAAGCCGCCTTCGATTCACTCTACCAGGATCGCCGTGTCATACTCACGCCACTGGCTGAAAACAGCCGTACTGATATCGATAAAGTGCGCGACATGTGGCAAGCAGCGGGTGCCGCGGTAGATGAAATGGAGGCGCGGCATCATGACCTGGTGCTGGCGGGCACCAGTCATCTACCGCATATTCTGGCGTTCGCGCTGGTCGACTGCCTGAATAAAGTCGAGGATGTGGACGAGATTTTCAAATACGCCGCCGGTGGTTTCAGGGATTTTACCCGCATTGCCTCCAGCGACCCGGTAATGTGGCGTGACATCTGCCTGAGTAATTCGGATGCTATACTGGCTATGATGCAGAACTACCAGCAACAGATCGATGAGCTGAAACAGTGTATTGAACAGGGGGATGGTGAGTCGATACTGGCCCTGTTTAAAGCCGCCAAGGATGCACGTGATAATTTCTGTATGTAGCGATTATTAATATCAAGATCAGGGCATCAGCGTCTTCGATGCCTTCTGCCGGCTTACCGGCGCATGAAAAAAACCTACACCAACACACACGAGGATACCATTATGAAAGCCAGAGCAGCGGTGGCATGGGCGCCGAAACAGCCCCTTGAGATTGAAGAAGTGGACGTGATGGGCCCGCGAGAAGGCGAGGTATTATTGAAAGTGATCGCTTCGGGTGTGTGTCATACCGATGCTTTTACCCTGTCCGGTGATGACCCGGAAGGCAGTTTTCCCTGCATTCTCGGCCACGAAGGTGGCTGTGAAGTGGTTGAAGTGGGGCCAGGTGTAAAAAGCCTGCAGGTGGGTGATCATGTGATTCCATTGTACATTCCCGAATGCGGTGAATGTGAATACTGTAAATCGCCCAAAACCAATTTGTGCCAGTCGATTGCCTCCACGGTGTGGACCGGTTATATGCCCGATGGCACCCGTCGTTTTTCCAAAAACGGCAAGGACATTTTTCATTATATGGGCTGCTCGACATTTTCCGAATATACCGTGGTACCGGAAATTGCACTGGCGAAAATCAATAAAGCAGCACCACTGGATAAAGTCTGCCTTCTGGGTTGCGGTGTTACCACCGGTATCGGTGCGGTGCTGAATACCGCAAAGGTTGAGCCGGGTTCTACGGTGGCGGTGTTCGGGCTGGGTGGCATAGGCCTGTCCTGTATCCAGGGTGCGGTCATGGCCGGCGCCGAGCGCATTATCGGCATTGATATTAACCCGGAAAAATTCAAATTTGCCGAGCAACTGGGTGCGACCGACTTTGTGAATCCCAATGAGATCGATGGCTCGTTTGTGCAGTATATGCAGGATACCTTTAACGGCGGCCCGGATTATTCATTTGAATGTATCGGCAACACCCATGTAATGCGCGATGCACTGGAATGTACCCATATGGGCTGGGGTGTCTCCACGGTGATTGGTGTGGCCGGCGCGGGTCAGACTATTGAAACCCGGCCGTTTAACCTGGTGGTGGGTCGTACCTGGAAAGGCACGGCGTTCGGTGGTGTCAAAGGCCGCACCGAACTGCCCGGTTATGTGGATCGTTATATGGCAGGAAAAATCGAACTGGACAGCCTGGTGACCCACACCATGCCACTGGAAGACATTAATCGTGCGTTTGATTTAATGCATAAGGGCGAAAGTATTCGTTCAGTGATTATCTTTTAGTCCATCCACATTCAATCACAATTCATCAGGTGACATGTATGCAACAAATTGAAAGTATCAAGGAATCCGGCGGTTACCTGAACCGCTATGTGCATGACTCAGAAAGTTGTCATTGTGAAATGACCTTTTCGGTTTATCTGCCACCCCAGGCAGCGCAGCGCAAGGTGCCGGCACTTTACTGGTTGTCAGGTCTGACCTGTACCGATGACAATGCACGGGTTAAGGCCGGTGCACAACGTTATGCAGCGGAGCATGGCATCGCGCTGGTGTTTCCCGATACCAGCCCGCGGGGTGATGAGGTGGCCGATGAAAAAGATCGTTATGATCTGGGGCAGGGCGCGGGTTTTTATGTGGATGCCACGCAGTCGCCCTGGTCAGCGCATTACCAGATGTATAATTACATCAATACAGAATTACCCGAACTGCTGGAAAAAAACCTGCCGTTGCTGCCCGGGGTAAAATCGGTCAGTGGTCATTCCATGGGTGGGCATGGCGCGTTGATCAGTGCGCTGAAAAATCCACAGGCCTATCGTTCGGTGTCCGCGTTTTCGCCGATCTGCAATCCGCTTAATTGCGGCTGGGGCAAGGGCTGTTTTTCAGCCTACCTGGGTGAGGATATTGATGCATGGAAAGCCTATGATGCCACTGAATTAATCAAAGCGGGTGCCAGGGTCGGCGAAATTTTAATTGACCAGGGTACCGCAGACGAGTTTTATGATGAAGGCCAGCTGTTGCCGGAAAACCTGCAACAGGCCTGTGATAAAGCGGGTCAGCCTCTGCGGCTTAGACTGCAGGACGGTTACGATCACAGCTACCATTTTATTGCCAGTTTTATTGGCGAGCACATTGCCTTTCACGCGCGTGCATTAAATCAATCCTGATTTAATACACGGTGGTGCAATAGACATCAGGCGCTGAGTTTGTCGGCGCGTTTATCCAGTTTTGCTGGCTGCTGAACCATCTCGTTAATCACCGTGCGGATAATCTGTGCCAGCAGTTCAATGTCCTGCAGGGTAAAATTCATTGGCAGGCGCAGATCACAGGCGCTGGAAATAATGTCAGCCGTATTGTGCATGGCCGGTGTCTGCTCATAGGAATATTGCCAGTTGCGAAAATCCCGCGCATTGTCGTTGATGCCGAATATCTGGATTTTGACACCCCGCTCGGCACAGCGTTTTACAAACTCGTTCACCTGATCATTATCAAAATCCAGCAGATTAAACTGCAGGCTGTCACCCACATGTTCCGCGGCATCCACCGGCTCCGGTATATTGATTGCACTGACGTCGCTTAACAGTTCAACCAGTCGCTGGTGTTTTTGCTTGTAGGAGGCAATGCGTTCGTCAATCAATTCGATCTGCGGACGCAATATGGCAGCACTGAGATTATTCATGCGTAAACTGAAGTTGGGCACCTGCAGTTTGATTTCTTCAAACAGCTGGTCATCCATGGGCCGTGACAGATGTTTTTTATACAGGTTCTCATAGGAGCCAGCGGCAAGTATGCAGTAGGCAGCGAGATGATCGTCATCGGTGGCAATAAAGCCGCCTTCACCGGCATTAAGCATCTTGTGACTCTGCGCGCTGTAACAGGCGATTTCACAGTGATGACCGACAAAGTTGCTTTCATCTGTACCCTGCGGGTTCCAGCGTTTACCCAGTCCGTGCGCGCAGTCTTCGACCAGGCGAATACCATTGGCATCACACAGGGCCTGGATTTTATCCAGCTCGGCCACATGGCCACGCATATGCGAGAGAATAAAATAGTTTACATCCGGGTTGTCTTTAATTTGCTGTTCGAAATGTTGCAGATCAATCACATATTGATCGTTACACTCAACATACACCGGAATTGCATTGGCATGCACAATGCTGCTGGGCACAGCGGTAAAGGTGAAGGCATTGGTAAACACCTTATCATCGGGCTGTACGCCCATGGCCTTGAGTGCAATAAACATGGCGCTGCCGCAGGAATTAACCGCGATAACATATTTATGCCCGGTGTATTCGCTTAAGGCCAGTTCCAGTTTGGATACTTCGCTGTGTTCAGCGTGGGGGCAGTCATCGCCGTCGAAATTGATCTCGCTGTCGATGTGACCGTAGCGATAGAGCATGCCGTTTTTAAGCAGGTTAACGGCGTTTTCGATGCCGCTTTCAGGGATAGGGTTGGGTACATCAAAACTTTTGGTGAATTTCATTCTGCAACCTGTTTCTATGAAATTGCAGGGCATTATACCATGACGAAGTGCGGATTTGTTTTCCCCTGTCTCAGTGTTGTGAGCTGAATTACTGGGCAGTTAAACCATGGAACATTAGCGGGATTTAGTCAGCTGTGGTTTGAGTGCAGTGTATGCCTGCTGAATCTGTTCGATGAGTCGCTGTAGTTGCGCCCGGCCAGGCGCTGGCTGGTTGCAGGCCTGCTCAATATAAATACGGACAAACTGTTCAAATACCTCACCCAGCTGATTTCGCAGCTGCTCAAGTGTGTAAAAATTAATCTGGCGCTGTGGCAGGTTCGGGTTCATTATGTTGTTTCGGCAGGCATGGGTCTGGGGCAGTGTTACAGCCTTTAGTCATTTGCAGCAAGTTAAAGCAGCCTTTATGCTGCTGTTTTTAAATCATAAATGACATTAATTTTATCATATAAGTTATTGTTAATTAATAATAAATATAATTTAAATCCAGCGTTTTCGGCTGTTCGTCGATAGCTGGGTTGATCAGCTGCTCCAGCACACATAATTCTGTCATATTTCTGTAACACACCGAGATTACACTCTGCGCCATGAAACAGAAACTACTTCAGTCGCAATACAACCAACGGGCTCTTAAAGATCGTCTGACGAGGTATTTTGTCTCGCTCGGCGGGGTGAGCGTCATTATTGCTATTATGCTGATCTTCTTCTATCTGCTGAGCGTGGTTGTGCCCATGTTCGAGTCAGCAGATATCGAACAGCAGCATCAGTATGCCGCGCCCGGCAACGGTAAAACCCTGCTGCTGGGCATGGAAGAGCAGGGCACCATGGCGGTGCGCTTTACTGATCAGGGTGAGGCGATTTTCTTTGATACGGCGACAGCTGAAATTCGCCTGCAGCAAAAGCTGCCGATTAATTCGGCTATCAGCAGTATTGCCTCAAACCTTGATCACATTGTGCTGGGGCTGGCAGACGGGACAGCATTGATTGTCCGCTATGTGTTTGATGTCAGTTATCCGAATGACCAGCGCACACTGACACCGACGCTGGAGTTTCCGCTGGGTGAACAGGCATTGTTGCTGGATGAATCTGCAATGCCGGTAGAAAAAATCGCCTTCCAGATTACCTCGGATACCGTGGGCCTGGCCGGTGTCACCGCTGACAAGCGCCTGCTGTTTGTGCGTTATAGCAAGGAAACCTCCTTTATCAGTGAAGAGGTTACCATCGAGCTGGATACCCGTGTCGAACAACAGTTTGATTCATCCATTTCTGATATTGCGCTTAAGCCGGATCTTGAGCATTTATACGCTGCATCAGCGGATGGTGTTCTGCTGGACTACCAGATTAATCAGCAGGGTATAGAGCTGACCCCGAGAGAAATTTCGTTTGAACAGCCTATTACACAGTTAAAGTTACTACTGGGTGGTAACTCACTGCTGGTTGGGTTGAAAAATGGCGAGGTGCAGCAGTGGATGCAGGTCAGGCGCGATGAAGGAACCGAGCTGACCTTTATTCGTAAGTTTCATGAAGAGCTGATTTCGGTTGAAAATATCGAGACTGAACAGCGGCGTAAAGGCTTTGCAGTGTCAGACCAGCAGGGCGGTATTACGCTGTATTATTCAACTTCACAGCGCACCCTGGCACATATCAATACGGCCTCGACACGGATTAGCGAAATGGCCTGGTCAGCGCGTGCCGAGCACCTGCTGGCAGTTGATGAGAATGACCAGCTGTATTTCTACCACGTTGATAATGAATACCCGGAAGTCTCCTGGGATGTACTCTGGGGCAAGGTCTGGTATGAAGGCTATGATGAGCCGGATTATATCTGGCAATCGTCTGCCTCCACCAATGAATTTGAGCCCAAATACAGCCTGGTGCCATTGTCTTTCGGTACACTGAAAGCGGCCTTCTATGCGATGCTGTTTGCGGTGCCTGTGGCCATTCTGGGTGCAATGTTCACCGCGCAATTTATGGCGCCAAAAATGCGCCAGACAGTAAAGCCCTCAATTGAAATCATGGAGGCGCTGCCCACGGTTATTCTGGGCTTTCTTGCCGGTCTGTGGCTGGCACCCTATGTAGAAGCCCATCTGGCCGGAGTGTTTGCGCTGCTGTTGTTACTGCCATTTGCCTTTATTCTGTTTGCGGCACTGTGGATGCTGGTGCCAAATAAATCGGTGTTTGAAGGCTGGGAAGCGGCACTGCTGATTCCGGTGGTGCTGTTGATGATCTGGCTGGCTACCAATCTCAGTGCGCCGCTGGAACAGCTGTTTTTTGACGGCGATATGCGCAAATACATGAGTAACGAGTGGGGTCTGACCTATGATCAGCGTAACTCACTGGTGGTGGGTCTGATTATGGGCTTTGCGGTTATTCCCACCATTTTCTCCATTGCCGAAGATGCGCTGTTCAGTGTGCCACAACACCTGATTCGCGGTTCACTGGCACTGGGTGCCAGTCGCTGGCAAACCATGTTGCGGGTGGTGATACCCGCTGCCAGTCCGGCGCTGTTCTCGGCGGTAATGATGGGCTTCGGTCGTGCCGTGGGTGAAACCATGATTGTATTGATGGCCACCGGTAATACGCCGTTAATGGATATGAGTATATTCCAGGGCATGCGTACCCTGGCGGCGAATATTGCGGTGGAAGTGCCGGAGGCGGAAGTTGCCAGTACCCATTACCGCATTCTGTTTTTAGCCGCACTGATTCTGTTCTTGTTTACCTTCATCTTCAACACGCTCGCGGAAGTGATTCGTCATCGTCTGCGTAAAAGGTATAGTGGTTTATGATTCGCCAATGGTTTAAAAGCGGAACTCCCTGGATCTGGCTCAACGCGGGTGCGGTGAGTATTGCACTGGTGGCCGTGTTTGGTCTGTTATTGCTGATTATGGTGCGTGGCATGAGCCACTTCTGGCCAGCTAATGTGCAGGCCTTTCACTTTGCCAATGCCGAGCAGTCTACAACGGTGATTGCCGAGGTGGTGGAAGAGGAAACCCTGCCAGCAAGTACCGTTCCGAATATTCAGCAAACCGAAGGTGATGTCACCCGTTACCTGGTCAAAACCGGTAATCGCGATATTCTGGGCAGTGATTTTAAATGGATATATGACACGGATTTACAGAGCCGTGAACTGCCTGAAGAAGTGATGGTGCTGGAGCGTATTGAGTGGGGTAATTTTTATGGTTACCTCACTGCCGTCTATGAAAACGGTGAGCCAGTGGCTAACGCAGAATCCCTCTGGGTTGAATTTGCACAACGCCTGCAACGGGTGAGTGAGATTCGCGAGCAATTGCTTCACCTGGAAAAAAGTGAAATCGGTTCAATAAATTATAAGCTTGAGCAATTGCGCCTGAAACAGAAGCGCCTTGAGCTGGATAATGAACTCACTGACAGCGCATTACAGCAAATTGAACAGCAACGACAGGAACTGGATGGCGAATACCAGGCTCTATTAAAACAGACCGCTGAACTGTACCAGCAGATAAATCGTGACAGTATTCGCGCCAGGGTGATGGATGGCAGTGAAGTGACCATTGCCATGGAGAAAATTATCAAGGCATGGCAGCCCAATAAAATGTCGGTACTGGACAAGCTGGTTTTTTACTTCGGTGCATTGAGCGACTTTATTACCGAAGATCCCCGTGAAGCCAATACTGAAGGGGGTATTTTCCCGGCAATTTTCGGCACCGTGATGATGGTGTTACTGATGTCGGTAATGGTGACCCCGCTGGGTGTGATTGCGGCGGTGTATCTACGTGAATATGCACGACAGGGTGTGCTGGTACGTACGATTCGTATCGCGGTGAATAACCTGGCCGGTGTGCCATCAATTGTTTATGGTGTGTTTGGCCTCGGCTTCTTTGTCTATTTCCTGGGTGGCAATCTTGATCAGCTGTTCTACAAAGAAGCACTGCCTTCACCTACCTTTGGTACGCCGGGGTTACTCTGGTCATCATTGACCCTGGCGCTGCTGACACTGCCGGTGGTGATTGTCTCTACCGAGGAAGGCCTGTCGCGTATACCCCGTGCACTGCGTGAAGGCAGCCTGGCACTTGGTGCGACCCAGCTGGAAACCCTGTGGCGTGTGGTTTTGCCGATGGCCAGCCCGGCCATTATGACCGGCCTGATACTCGCCATTGCCCGTGCGGCAGGTGAGGTGGCACCGCTGATGCTGGTGGGTGTAGTCAAGCTGGCGCCGAGTCTGCCGCTGGATGGCAATATGCCATTCCTGCACCTGGATCGTAAGTTTATGCACCTGGGTTTTCATATTTATGACGTGGGCTTCCAGAGCCCAAATGTGGAAGCCGCAAGGCCACTGGTGTATGCCACGGCATTCCTGCTGGTCGTGGTGATTGTTGTGCTTAACCTGAGTGCGATTAATCTACGCAACCGCTTACGGGAAAAATACCGCGCACTGGATAATTAATAGAGAAAATCATCGGCAACTAAAACAGCATTTTACCGCTGCCCATGATTTACTGAAGTATTTATATACAACGCGACCACTGAACTGATGTTCAGGCAAGCGGAGACTGAAATATGGTAACAACAGCAACACAACAGACGATTGATAACAACAAAAGCAGCAAACACAAAGCTGATGAGATATGCCTCAGTGTGAGGGATCTTAATCTTTATTACAGTGAAGCACAGGCGCTCAAGAACGTTAGTTTTGATATGAAAAAAAATCATGTCACAGCGTTTATCGGCCCCAGTGGTTGTGGTAAATCGACACTGCTACGCTGCTTTAACCGTATGAATGACCTGATCGACAATGTGCGGGTTGAAGGTGAAATTATCCTGGATGGACAGAATATCCTGCATCCCGAGGTTGATGTGACCGCTCTGCGCCAGAAAGTGGGTATGGTGTTTCAGAAGCCCAATCCATTTCCCATGAGCATTTTTGAAAACGTGGCCTATGGCTTGCGTTTACAGGGAATCAATAAGCGTCGCGTACTGGAAGAACGGGTTGAGTGGGCTCTCAAGGGTGCTGCACTGTGGGATGAAGTAAAGGATCGCCTTGATCAGAGCGCGCTGGGTATATCCGGTGGTCAGCAACAGCGTATTGTGATTGCACGGGCGATTGCCATAGAACCGGAAATTCTGTTACTGGATGAACCGGCCTCGGCGCTGGATCCGATTTCTACGCTGAAAATTGAAGAGCTGATTTACGAATTGAAGTCAAAGTACACGATACTGATTGTTACCCATAATATGCAGCAGGCTGCCCGTGTATCGGACGAGACCGCGTTTATGTATATGGGTGATATGGTTGAATTTGGTGACACTAATACAATATTTACCAACCCGAAAATGAAACAGACCGAAGACTATATAACCGGTCGTTATGGCTAGGAATATTGTTAAAGCCACTGCTTATCGGTATACACCAGGCATACACTAATAGAATTTGAGGCACGTTTATGGAAACAGGAATGACAAGTCAGCATATCTCACATAAATTCGATGAGGAAATGGAAAGCCTTAGAAACAAGGTGATGAAAATGGGCGGCCTGGTTGAGAAGCAGATTGCGGGTGCGATTGATGCCTTACAGAATATGGATGCGGCTGCCGCGGATAAAATTATTCTTCGCGATCATAAGGTGAACGCACTGGAAGTCTCAATTGACGAAAAGTGTACACGCATTCTTGCCAAGCGCCAGCCTGCCGCTTCGGATCTGCGTATGGTGATTGCAGTCATTAAAACCATTACTGATCTGGAACGGATTGGTGACGAAGCGGAAAAAATCGCCAAAATGGCACTGCATATTTCTGAACAGGAAGGCCATTTCCGTTCACGTTATGCTGGTATTCGTCACCTGGGTGAACATGTTAAACGCATGGTGCATAATGTGCTGGATGCCTATGCCAGGCTTGATGTGGATGCCGCGCTTCAGGTGGTACGTGATGACGAGCAGGCTGATTCGGAATACCAGGACTTAATGCGTATGCTGATGACCTATATGATGGAAGATCCACGCACCATCTCTGAAGTATTTGATGTGGTCTGGGCGGCGCGATCGCTGGAGCGTATTGGTGATCATGCAAAAAATATCGGTGAGTATGTAATTTATCTGGTGAAGGGAAAAGATGTACGGCATCTTGATCTGGATGAAATTGAAAAAGGCATAAAGTCATAACTCGTCATCATTTTGTCATATCAGTGTAGTTTAATAACAATATGAAACATGCATCTATTTTAATTGTTGAAGATGATCCTGATATTCAGGATATGCTTAACTACTCATTGTTGCCAGAAGGTTATACCCTGTATTCTGCCATGACCGTGCGAGAAGGCTGGGATATTATCGATAAAAAATCGGTGGACCTTGTGCTGCTCGACTGGATGTTGCCAGACAACAGTGGTATTGATCTTCTACACCGTATTCGCAAATACCATTCTGCCTTGCCGGTAATTATGATAACCGCAAAAGCTGAAGAAGAAGACCGTATTCTGGGGCTGGATGTCGGTGCCGACGATTACATTACCAAGCCTTTTTCGGTGCGTGAACTCAAGTCACGCATCCACGCCGTATTGCGACGTTCTATGCCGGATGAGCAACCGATTAAAATCGGAGAACTGTTTCTCGATCCGGTTAGTCAACGTGTCAAGGTAGGGGATACTTCGCTCGATCTGTCTCCTACTGAATTTAAATTGCTGCATTACTTTATGGGGCATACCGACCGGGTCTTTTCCCGCAGCCAGTTACTGGATCAGGTGTGGGGTACCGGCGTGTATGTAGAAGAACGTACCGTTGACGTGCATATCCGCCGTCTTCGTAAACAGCTTGAACCCTACAATCTGGCGGCCTTGCTGCAAACGGTTCACGGCAGCGGTTACCGTTTTTCGAGATTGTAATGACCAGCAGTCTGCGCCGAGAAATCGAACTGCTAGTGGCCTGGATTGTGCTGCTGCTGATTCTGGGCAGCCTGCTGGATCAACTTCAGCTGGTTTTACTGCTGGGCATGTTTGTCTATATTTTCTGGACGCTGTTTAATCTTAACCGCCTGACCCGCTGGCTCAGTAAACCATCCAAGCACACGCCGGATACCTTTGGTGTATGGGATGAAGTTTATTACCAGCTCTATCATCTGTACCGTCGTCAGCGAAATGCACGCCGCCGCCTGGCCTCTATTCTTAACCGCTTTAAAACCTCGACCCAGGCACTGCCATATGCCACCATTGTGCTTAATGAAATTAACGAGATTGAGTGGTTTAACCCGGCTGCACAGCATCTGTTTGATTTTCACAGTTCCATGGATGTTGGTCAGCGCATCGATAATCTTATTCGCCAACCCGAGTTTGTGCGCTACCTGGCAAAACGTGATTTCGAACAACCACTTGAGTTCGAGTATGACCAACTCAAGGTTTTAGTGAATATCACACCCTACGGCAGTGGCCAGTTTTTACTCAGTGCCCGTGATGTAACCCAGCAGAATCAACTGGACGAAATGCGCCGTGATTTTATTTCCAATGCCTCACATGAATTGCGTACACCCTTAACCGTGATTTCGGGTTATGTTGAAAACCTGATCGACACGGTGGAGGACAAGGCAATTGCCATGCCGTTGAATAAAATCCAGCAACAGACCCAACGCATGGAAAACATTGTTGCCGAGTTGATTGATCTGGCGAAACTCGAGTCTTCATCGATGGTTGAAGACCCCGTACTGATCAATGTCAGGGAACTGCTTGAAGATGTGTATAACGAGGCACGTGAGCTTTCCAACGGGCGTCATACCATTACCTTGAATTACACACAGGTTGCCATTAGTGGTAATTATGCAGAACTGCGTATGGCGATCTCCAATCTACTAACCAACGCAATTCGATACACTGCCGAGGGTGGCTGCATCGAGCTGTATAGCAAACAGGATTACAATGCCAGTTGTCTGTGTGTCAAGGACAACGGAGCTGGCATTGATTACGAACATATACCCAGGCTCACCGAGCGCTTCTACAGGGTAGACGAAGGTCGCTCGAGGGAACAGGGCGGAACTGGGCTGGGGCTGGCAATTGTCCAGCAGGTGCTGGATCGCCATGGTGGGCATCTGCGTATCGATTCCAGGGTCGGACGTGGCAGTGAATTCTGCTGCTGTTTTCCCCATCTTCATTAAATTGTAACAATTGCGTCACCTTGTGTTCACAAATGTGGCACAAAATGTTCACACTTAATATAAATCTGGAGTAAGACAGAATGAAACTGAAACGCATTGCATCTACACTCGGCGCAGCTATCCTGGGGGCAAGTCTTTATACCTCAGCTGCGGTTGCCGAGGTGAGTGTTGATAAAAACATCCCCGAATACAAACCAACCAGTGGTATTTCCGGTAACTTCTCCAGCGTGGGCTCAGATACACTGGCCAACCTGATGACACTGTGGGCGGAATCATTCAAGCGTTTTTACCCTAATGTAAACATCCAGATTCAGGCAGCTGGCTCATCGACTGCGCCACCGGCACTGACAGAAGCCACCGCCAATGTTGGCCCTATGAGCCGCAAAATGAAAGACAATGAAATCGCCGCATTTGAAGACCGCCACGGTTATAAGCCAATGGCCATTCCGGTTGCGATTGATGCACTGGCGGTTTATGTCAATAAAGACAACCCGATCAAGGGCATGAGCATCGCTGATGTAGATGCGATCTTCTCTTCTACCCGCAAGTGTGGTGGCAGCAAGGATATAACTCGCTGGGGTGATCTGGGTCTGACCGGTCCATGGGCTGGCCGCGATATCCAGATTTTCGGTCGTAATTCAGTTTCCGGTACATACGGTTACTTCAAGAAAGTGGCTTTGTGTAAAGGTGACTACAAAAACGGTGTTAACGAGCAACCGGGTTCTGCCTCAGTTGTACAGGCTGTAACCAGCTCAATGAATGCAATTGGTTATTCCGGTATCGGTTATAAAACATCCGGTGTACGTGCACTGCCTTTAAGCAAGAAAGCCGATGGCAACTATGTTGAAGCAACACCTGAAAATGCTGTAACCGGTGCCTACCCACTGTCACGCTTCCTTTATGTGTATGTTAACAAGCACCCGAATAAGCCTATGTCGCCAATTGACAAGGAATTTTTCAAGCTGGTGTTGTCACAGCAGGGTCAGGAAGTAGTAATCAAAGACGGTTACATTCCATTACCTGAAAAAGTCGTGCTGAAGTACCTGTCTGAGCTGTAAGCAACAGTTCGACCCGGTATACAGAAAAGAGCCACATCGTGGCTCTTTTTTTTTATGCACAGGAAGTGCGGTATTTCGCGAGAGGCAGGAGCCGGTAGCGAAGATGTACAGGATGTGCGGTATTCCGCGGGAGGCAGGACGCCTGGAGTGAGGGCTGTCTAAAAAGAAAACGCGAACAACGCAAATGAGCGCGAATAAACGCAAATTTTTATGTAGGTCAGAGAAAACGTCAACACGTCGAAACCTGTAAGCCTTTATCGCGTCTATTCGCGTTGTTAGCGTTCATTTGCGTTTTCTTTTTAAGTCCAGCCGGGGCAGGTTGGGTGACTTTGTAGGCTAATCCGGTTGATCCGGCAGCTATTAAGTACTCGTCTTATACGGTAAAGCATAGCTTCCACGGCCTCAGGTCATTCCATCACACGCATCAATCAGGTTAAAATAGCCGATTGACTGATAACTAGCGAAACCCCATGTCTCAAACAGATTACATTGTACAACCCGGCGGACAGCTGAGCGGCAGCTTCAGGGTGCCCGGTGATAAATCCATTTCCCACCGTTCTATCATGTTCGGCTCGATTGCCGATGGCACCACACACGTCAGCGGCTTCCTGCAGGGTGAAGACAGCCTCAATACGCTGCGTGCATTCCGTGCCATGGGGGTGCAGATAGAAGGCCCTACGGCAGAGGGTGAAGTGACTATCCAGGGTGTGGGCATTGATGGCCTTAAAGCGCCGGCAGCACCGATTGACCTGGGTAATTCAGGCACCTCAATCCGCCTGATGTCCGGTCTGCTGGCCGGGCAGGCGTTCGACGTCGAGTTGAGCGGTGACCGCTCACTGTCAAAACGACCCATGAAGCGGGTCACCGACCCACTGGCACTGATGGGTGCGAGAATCGATACTGCAGAGGGTGGCAAACCACCGCTCAAGGTGCATGGTGGCGCGAAAATGCAGGGGATTGATTACGCCATGCCCATGGCCAGTGCCCAGGTGAAAAGCTGCCTGCTGCTGGCGGGTATGTATGCCAGTGGCACCACCTGTGTGACGGAGCCGGCGACCACACGTGATCACACCGAACGCATGCTCAATGCCTTTGGCTATCCGGTTACGACCGAAGGCAACCGCATGTGCATTACCGGTGGCGGGCGTCTCACTGCCTGTGATATTGATGTACCGGCGGATATCTCCTCGGCGGCGTTTTTCCTGGTGGCTGCCAGCATTGCGGAAAACTCGGATATCACGCTGCAGCATGTTGGGGTTAATCCAACCCGTACCGGTGTGATTGACATCCTCAAGCTGATGGGGGCGAATATTGAGTTGCTGAACCAGCGTATGGTGGGCGGCGAGCCGGTGGCGGATATCCGCGTGCGCAGTGCAAAACTGCAGGGGATTGCCGTGCCTGAGACGCTGGTACCCCTCGCGATTGACGAATTCCCCGCGCTGTTTGTGGCTGCCGCCTGCGCCGAGGGCACCACGGTGGTGACCGGTGCCGAAGAGCTGCGGGTCAAGGAATCGGATCGTATCCAGGTGATGGCAGACGGCTTGCAGGCCATAGGTGTGGATGCCACAGCCACCGAAGATGGCATGATTATCAATGGCGGGCCGATTGATGGCGGACAGGTCCACAGTCGTGATGACCATCGTATTGCCATGGCTTTTACCATGGCGGGCCTGTGCGCAAGTGCGCCTATTACCATTGAGGACTGTGCCAATGTGAATACCTCGTTCCCCGACTTTATCGGGCTTGCCAGCCGTGCCGGTGTGCAGGTATCAATTGCCGGATAGCGTTGCCGGCGTATTCTTTCTCACCACAGTAACAGGGTTAAGACATTGACGACACAGGCTACACAGACACAGATTCCGGTGATTACCATCGATGGCCCCAGCGGGGCGGGCAAGGGCACCATTGCGCAGTTGCTGGCCAGCGAGCTGGGCTTTCATATTCTCGACAGCGGCTCGCTGTATCGCCTGACCGCGCTGGCCTCGCTGAATGACCGGATCGCGCTGGAAGATGAGGCGGCCATGAGCAATGTAGCAGCAGAGCTGGACGTGGTGTTCAAACCCACAGATGACGGCCTGCAGATTCTGCTGCGGGGCGAGGATGTCAGCGAAGCCATCCGTGCAGAAGACATAGGCATGCGCGCCTCCCGTGTGGCGGCGATCAGCCCGGTGCGGGATGCGCTGTTGCAGCGCCAGCGCGACTTCCTGGCAGCGCCGGGGCTGGTAGCGGATGGCCGCGATATGGGCACCACGGTGTTCCCCGATGCACCGCTGAAGGTATTTATGACCGCATCCGCTGAAGAAAGGGCTGAACGGCGGTATAAGCAGTTGAAAGCCAAGGGAATAAATGCTAATATCGCCGCCCTTGTGGCTGACTTGAAAGCCCGGGACGAGCAAGATGCAAATCGCGCAGTGTCGCCGCTTAAGCCCGCTGATGACGCTATTCTGCTGGATACCACCGAAATGAGTATTCAGCAGGTAACAGAAAAGCTGCTTGAACTGGCCAGGCAACGCCTTGGTAACCCATCGAACGCTTAGGTGCTTACGCTCAGACTTACCTCTAACAGGTGAGCGTAAGTGATGTTTAACAATAACCCTGTATTGTCCAGCCGCCTTTTTCACTTCGGCTAATCCAACGGCATTACAGTTGAAATCTATGGAAATTCTTATGTCTGAATCTTTTGCTGAACTCTTTGAACAGAGCTTACAAGAAACCGAAATGAACACCGGTACCATCGTGATGGGTACAGTTGTTGATATCTCCGGTGGTTACGTGACCGTTGCAGCGGGTCTGAAATCTGAAGGTGTTATCCCTGAATCACAGTTTATGAGCGATGGTAAGCTTGAAGTTCAGGTTGGCGATGAAATTGAAGTTGTTCTGGAAGCAGTTGAAGACGGTTGGGGCGAAACCCGCCTGTCTCGTGACAAGGCCAAGCGTGCCAAAGCCTGGATCAAGCTGGAAGCAGCCCATGATGCAGAAGAAATCATTACCGGTATTATTACTGGCAAGGTTAAAGGTGGCTTTACGGTTGAGCTGGGCGATATCCGCGCCTTCCTGCCGGGTTCACTGGTTGATGTACGTCCGGTACGCGACACCTCTTACCTCGAAGGTAAGGAACTTGAGTTTAAAGTTATCAAGCTGGACCAGAAGCGCAATAACGTAGTGGTTTCACGTCGTGCAGTGGTTGAGTCTGAATACAGTGCAGAGCGCGAAGAGCTGCTGGACAGCCTGGAAGAAGGTAAGAGCGTTAAGGGTATAGTTAAGAACCTGACCGATTACGGCGCTTTCCTGGACCTGGGTGGCATCGACGGTCTGTTACACATCACCGATATGGCATGGAAGCGCGTCAAGCATCCATCTGAAATCGTTGAAGTGGGTCAGGAAATCGAAGTGGTTGTGCTCAAGTTTGATAAAGAGCGTAACCGTGTATCACTGGGCCTCAAGCAACTGGGTGAAGATCCATGGGCAGCGATTGCCAAGCGTTACCCAGAAGGTTCACGCCTGTCAGGTAAGGTTAGCAATATCACTGATTACGGTTGTTTCGTTGAGATCGAAGACGGTGTTGAAGGCCTGGTACACGTATCTGAAATGGACTGGACCAACAAGAACGTTAACCCGGCTAAAGTGGTTACCCTGGGCGATGAAGTTGAAGTCATGATCCTGGATATCGACGAAGAACGTCGTCGTATCTCACTGGGCATGAAGCAGTGTTCAGCTAACCCATGGGATGAGTTCGGTGCAACCCATAACAAGGGCGACAAGGTATCTGGCAAGATCAAGTCAATCACTGACTTCGGTATCTTCGTTGGCCTGGACGGCGGCATTGACGGCCTGATTCACCTGTCTGACCTGTCATGGGATTCAACCGGTGAAGACCTGGTACAGAACTACAACAAGGGCGATGAGCTGGAAGCGGTTGTACTGTCGATTGATCCTGAGCGTGAGCGTATCTCGCTGGGTGTTAAGCAGATGGAACAGGATCCGTTCTCTAACTTTGTAGCCGCAAACGGCAAGGGTGCACTGGTTAAGGGTGTTATCAAGGAAGTTGATGCCAAGGCCGCTATAATTGACCTGGGCGACGGCATTGAGGGCACACTGCGTGCATCTGAGCTGTCCCGTGACCGTGTTGAAGATGCGCGTACTCTCCTCAAAGAGGGTGAAGAGATTGAAGCCAAGTTTATTGGCGTTGATCGCAAGACTCGCACCATCAACCTGTCAATTAAAGCCAAGGATGCCGATGACGAAGCGCAGGCTATTAAAGACTACGGTTCTGACTCAGCACCAGCGGCAACAACCCTGGGCGACCTGCTGAAAGAGCAAATGGATGCCAATAACGACTAGGGTTAGCTAGCTTTTTGCCATATTATGTAGTTTTTTCAGCGGCTTAGGTGACAAAGCTGGATTCGTTACTATAATATGGTGATAAGTTACTAACATATGCAGTGTGGTCAGGGATGACCGCTGTATTTAAATGGGGAAATATATAATGTCGGGTGAAGTCGTTACCAGAGCGATGATGAAGTCTGAGCTGATTGAATTGATGGCGCGAAAGCAGAACCATCTGGCTTACAAAGACGTAGAACTGGCCGTTAAAAGCCTGCTGGAACAGATGTCAGAAGCACTGGCAACCGGCGAACGTATTGAAATACGGGGTTTTGGCAGTTTCAGCCTGCATTTCAGACCGCCAAGGTCAGGACGTAATCCGAAAACCGGCGACTCCGTGTCACTGCCCGGTAAATATGTACCTCATTTCAAGCCTGGTAAGGAATTGCGTGAGCGAGTTAACGACTCGTTAAAAAAACAGCAGCAGTAAGCTGTGCTATTTCAGGCATTAACAGGTCAACCTCTGGGCCATCTATTGGGCCAGCCACAGGATAGAGCAGCCGATTAATCCCATGAAACGCTTTATAAGTTTGCTCGTATCTATACCTCTTATTTTAGTGATTGCTGCATTTACCTTTAAAAATGCGCAGCTGGTCACTGTCGATTTATTCACTGTTCAACTGGATTTACCGCTTACCGTTATCTTGCTGATTGCGATGTTAATCGGTGTCATACTGGGTTATGCAATTAACCTTGTTACACTATTCAGTCAGAAAAGAACCATACGTCGTTTACAGCGCAAAAAAGAAACACTGCAGGGCTTGTCCAGTGTTTTGCATAAACCTGGAAAATGACCTGAAACCTGACAGATGACAGACATTCTGCATTTCAACTTCACAGCCGACTGGCTGGTGATTCTGCTGCCTGTGATGGGCTTTGTACTGGGCTATGTCATCGCCCGTCGCCGACTGCGTAAGCAGAAAAAGAAACTGCGTTTCTCCAATGACTATTTCCAGGGGCTGAATTACCTGCTGAATGACCAGCAGGACAAGGCGCTGGATATCTTTATCGAGCTGGTGGAAACCGACTGGGAGACCATTGATACCAGCCTCGCGCTGGGGGCAATTTTCCGTCGCCAGGGGGAAATCGATAAAGCGATCAAGCTGCACCAGAATCTGCTCGCCAGGCCATCCCTGCCGGCGGAATACAAGTCCACCGTGCTGATCTCCCTGGCCAAGGATTACCTGCAGGCAGGCTGGCTGGATCGGGCGGAGGGTCTGTTCAAGCAGGTGGTTGAGGACGAGGAATACACCCAGGAAGCGCAGAAATGCCTGATGAGCATTTACGAGAGCGAGCAGGAGTGGGATCAGGCGATCAATATCGCCATCCGCCACCAACGCCGTGGAGATGGGCGTCTGAACCGGGTGATTGCCCAGTATTACTGTGAACTGAGCCAGCAGATGATCACGCAACAGGATTTTCGCGAAGCGGAATCCCTCGCCACCCAGGCTCTGAATGTGGATAAAAACTGCGTGCGCGCCTCGATTATGCTGGCGGATCTGGCGATAAACCGTGGCCGTCCGCAAAAGGCGATACGCTTTCTACGCCAGGTGGAACAGCAGGATATCCAGATGTTTCCGCTGGTAGTCAAACGATTACTGCTATGTTATCGCAACCTGTCCAGCCTGCCCAAGGGGCTGGCCTATCTGCAGTCGATCGATCGCAAATACCCGGAACTGCCGCTGCTGAACCAGCTGGTGCCGCTGATTGAAGAATTGCATGGCAACCAGGCGGCGATGGAGTATCTGTCCGATGCAGCCAGCCGACATCCTTCGCTGAGTGCCCTGAAAGCCCTGGTGGATGCACAGATCAAGCAGCCTGCAGGTCAGCAGCATGATTATACTGAATCCATTATTCCCGGCGTGGTCAATGCCATTATCGCCAGGCACCACGCTTACCAGTGCGTGAAGTGTGGCTACACAGCCAATACCCATGTGTGGTTATGTCCTACCTGCCATAGCTGGAGTAGTATGGCGCCAAAAGCCGATTGAGTCCCCGTTATATGGCCTGAGTTACATGTGCCCTGAGTTACATTGAGTTTAGTTACTATGTCCGATTGTAAAGTCATCCTTGCCCTTGATTACCCCAGTGAGCGCGCCGCCTTCGAGCTGATCGACCAGCTTGAGCCCTCGCTGTGTCGCCTCAAAGTGGGCAAGGAAATGTTTACCCGGCTGGGTCCAGCCTTTGTTGAAGCGATCCAGAAGAAGGGCTTCGAGGTGTTTCTCGACCTCAAATACCATGATATTCCCAATACCGTGGCCCGTGCCTGTGAGGCGGCTGCAGATCTCGGCGTATGGATGGTGAATGTGCATGCCGCAGGTGGTCGACGCATGATGGAAGCCGCCGCCACGGCACTGGCAAAGCGCAGCAGTGGAGAAAACACACCTTACCTGATCGCCGTTACCGTACTCACCAGTATGTCGGCAGAAGACCTGCAGGAACTGGGCATTAACCGAAGCCCGGCGGAACAGGGCCTGAGCCTGGCCCGTCTGGCGCAGTCATCGGGCCTCGATGGTGTGGTCTGTTCGGCGCAGGAGGCCGAGGCCATGAAAGCCGCACTGGGCCAGGACTTCCTGCTGGTATCCCCGGGCATACGCCCTGCAGGCAGCTCAGCGGATGATCAGCGCCGCATTATGACGCCACAGGACGCACTCAAAGCCGGTTCGGACTACCTGGTGATCGGCCGACCCATTACCCAGTCTGACACGCCATTGGCGGTTTTACGTACAATAAATTCAGAAATTTCCGAATTGTTCTAAGGCGCACATTTTTATACGGTAACGGCTCCTTCAAAAATGGACTGAGGAGTCATCAAATGAAAATGATAAAAGCCATATTGTTTTGCAGCGCACTGCTCATTGCAGGATTAGCACAGGCGGGAAGTGTGAATATTAACCAGGCGGATGCAGCCGTATTATCCAGCGAGCTGAATGGTATTGGTGAAAAGAAGGCCCAGGCGATTGTCGACTATCGCACACAGCACGGGCCGTTCAATACGCTGGAAGACCTGCAGAACGTCAAGGGCATCGGCGATCAAACCATCGAGAAAAATCGCGACAAGATGACATTGTAGTTAATATCCAGTAAAACAGCTGTACAATAAATACCCCGCCTGGTCGGGGTATTTTTATGCCCAGGACGGGCGGTATTCCGCGAGAGGCAGGACGCCGGTAGCGGTTATGCCCAGGATGGACGGTATTTCGTGGGAGGCATGGATGCCGGTAGCGAAGATGTCAGGATGTACGGTATTAAAAGAAAACGCAAATAAACGCAAATAAACACGAGGCCTTTTACAGTCCGGATAAGCAATGTGGTAGCTGGTTCCCATGCTCCTGCGTGGGAACCCGATATGTGTTATTTGCACTTTCTCTGTTGCGCATGCGTTCCCACGCGGGAGCGTGGGAACGAGTAAACGAGTAAACGAGTAAAAAGCGCGGCTTTATTAGCGTCTATTTGCGTTCATTCGCGTTTTCTTGTTTCTTTGGCTTTATAAAGCGGGTTTTTATATGCACATAGATTTCTGGAAACAGCGCTGGGCAGACCAGCAAATCGGCTTTCATCTGGATCAGGTTAACCCGAATCTGGCGCAATACTGGTCTGAAATTGCCGTCGAAAATGGACAGCAGGTGCTGGTACCACTGTGTGGAAAAAGCCTGGATATGGTGTGGCTGGCCGCACAGGGTTGCCAGGTCATGGGCGTGGAATGCAGTGAGCAGGCGCTGCAACAGTTTATTGATGAGCAACAACTCACTGCGACCTCGAGTCAGCAGGGGGAATTTACCCTGCATCAGGCCGAGGATATCCAGCTTTTACAGGGTGATTTTTTTAAACTGAATGCCGGACTGCTGCAGTCGGTGACCGCAGTGTATGACCGTGCATCATTGATCGCACTACCAGCAGAGATGCGTACCAGGTATGTCGAGCTGCTGCAACGTATCTTGCCACAGTCTGTCAGTATATTGCTGGTAACCCTGGATTACGAACAGCAACTGATGCAGGGGCCGCCCTTTGCGGTCAGCCATAATGAAGTAGAGCGACTGTACAAGCCATCATTTGATATCAGTCTGCTCGATGAACGTAATGTGATAGATGATTCCCCCAGGTTCAGGGAGAGTGGGCTGAGCCAGATGTTCGAGCGTGTGTATAAAATAACCCGCTGAGTCACTGGCAACATTATTCCGCGAAAAAGGCCGGTGTATTAACGGCCTTTTTTATTGTATGGTGGGTAAGTATAAACGCAGCCAATCTACAGAAATAAACCATGCCAGCAGCTTTTGTCGTTACCTTGAATCAGCAGAATATTTTCCAGGCGTCGCAGGATCGTCTGCCGGGACGTGTGCGCCGATACCTTGATGAAATGGATCGGGATATGGATACAGGGATTATGCTGGGAGAGCAACCGGTTGCAACCCCGGATGCTTACCAGAAACAGCTTTATGTGGCGATGCAGCTACTGATCGCCATTGATGATCACAATAAAAACCAGGCACAGGTACTCTGTTGTTACCTGCAGGAACGCAACCCGGAGTTGATTGAAGTACGGGTGACAGAGCAGGGCGGTGAATTCAATTTAAAGCTCATTACTCAATAATATAAACAGGAACAGTCAAACAATGAAAATATGTATTATTTCAGGCAGTCACCGTAATGATTCACAAAGCAGTAAAGTGGCCAGGCATTATCAGCAAACATTGCTGAATGGGATTTGTGACGAGGCGCCGATTATCGACCTGGCAAATAACCCATTGCCACTCTGGGATCAGGGTATCTGGGATGGTGATGAAAAGTGGAACAACTTACTCGCCCCATATCGCCAGACATTGTCGTCCAGTGACGGCTTTGTGGTGATTACCCCTGAATGGCACGGACAGGTTCCAGCAGGATTAAAGAATTTTTTCCTGATCTTCGGTAAAAATGAACTGGCACATAAACCGGCAAAAATTGTCAGTGTGTCATCTGCTGATGGCGGTGCCTATCCGGTGGCTGAACTGCGTATGAGCAGTTATAAAAACAGTCGACTCTGTTATATTCCCGAGCATGTGATTATTCGTAATGTAGAAAAAGTACTGAATGAAAATGCAGCCGATAATAACGCCGATGCGGATGCCTATTTCAGAGAGCGCATTGAGTGGTCACTGAATATCCTCAAACAATACGTAATTGCGCTGAAGCTGGTACGTGACAGCGGTGCCACCGCCACCGATAAATTTGGTAATGGAATGTAGTAAGCGATGTTGCAGTACCGTATTATTCCGGTCACGCCATTCCAGCAGAACTGTTCCCTGTTATGGTGTGACCAGACCCGCGATGCTGTACTGGTAGACCCGGGTGGTGAAATCCAGAAACTGATGGCAGCAGTTGAAGATGAAGGCGTTAATCTAACTGCAGTCTGGTTAACCCACGGTCACCTTGATCATGTGGGGGGCTGTGCCCAACTAAAAAAAGAATTTAATTTACCGGTTATTGGCCCGCACCCTGACGACCAGTTTCTGCTCGATGCAATGGCTATGCAGTGTGAAATGTTCGGTTTTACCCCGGTGGATAAATTTCTGCCCGATCAATGGCTGGATGAATCATCTACCTTATCACTCGGAAACGAGCAATTCAGCGTGCTGCACACACCCGGACATACACCGGGACACATTGTGCTGCGGCATGTGCCACAACAGTTACTCTGGGTGGGCGATGTGCTGTTTAACGGTTCAATTGGGCGTACTGATTTTCCACGGGGCAACCATCAACAGCTGATTAGTTCAATTAGCGACAAACTGATGACACTGGAAGACAGCTACCGTTTTATTCCAGGCCATGGGCCTGAATCGACCATTGGGGCGGAGCGCCTCGGTAACCCCTTTCTTAAGTAATCTTATAGCCGCCGTTAATTCTCTACAGAGGCTTAAAGCTGTACTCAAGCCATATTTTGTCTGAATATATGGATTAAAAATCTTGATACGGGCTTTATTTTTCACGTGTTATATTGAGTGTTAATAGACATTCGATGCCGGAAAATATAATGAAAACTGGTCCACGGAAAATCGTTACCCCTTTCAGGCCTATACCTCTGGATGTGCCGGAGGGTATGGCGCCCAACGAGTTCTTTAACAGCACTGAAAATCTCAATGATCTAATACATAATAATGGCCTGCTGGAAAACTCCGAAGGCCTGCTGATGTACCGTAAGGCGCTGGGGCACTCCAACGAATTTGATACCTCGATTATCTACAATACCTCCAAGTCTATTCTGAACCCTTTAGGTCGTCCGGTAAGACGTACACAGATTCCAGGGCAGGTTAAACATGACTGGAATCGTATGAACCAGATTATTATCGACTATATGCTGGAGCAGTACCCGAACCCGGATGATCACCTGGTACTGGCAGGCGAGGCCAGTCTTGATGCCACCTGGCCACTGACATCACCCGGCGTGCCCAGTATCCGCATGTTGCATAACCATTTTATTGTATTCGACAAGCACCAGCTTGAGCAGGCGGATTTTGCAGACCCGAACAATCCAAACCTGACCGACGGTGGCCAGAACAGTTTATTCCAGTCGTATATGCGCGATGTGTATAAGCGATTTCTTGGCGAGCTGGATTTACAGATATTGCAGCCGGTTGATATGAATGCATCGACCCTGTCACTTACCGGTTATCCGCAGGGCCTGCCTAGCTGGAAAATTATTGGCGGCAGTGATGCGTTAAAGCAGATTCGTTTCTGGCAGGAGTATGACGAAGTACTAAAGGGCTTTATCGATTTCTACCGAGCCTTTTTCTCACAGGTATCATCACGTAATTCACCGGTACCCAAGGACGCCTATTTTCCACAGGCAATTGAATCCATATTGCTGTTTAACAATGATTTTATGGGCGCTGCGAGGAAGGTGCGTGAGCACTGTATTCGTGACCCCAAGTATGCCAATTCAATTCGCTGGCAACCGGCATTCAAGCAGCTTATTTACCGTAATGATCAGGGCGACCTGATTGTCACTATCAGCCAGAATTCGATTGGTAACGCGATTACCGAATTACTCGGTGTGGTGGTTAACCGGGTACCGGATGCTGAGGCTTACGAAAAATATGAAGCGGCATTGCTGGAGAAATTACTGGAAGTGCGGCGACGTCTGGTGGAAGCAGACCTGGGCGAGGGCATAGCCACAGAGCACTGGACTGCAGATTAAGCCGCTGTCATTTATATGAGCACTAATGCATGACTTTGGTTTAAAAAGAAAACGCGAATGAACGCGAATAGGCGCAAATAAACGCGATAAAAACCTAATATTTTTAAGCATTGGCTTTCATTGGAGTTGTTGCCGTTAATTTTTTAAAAATGGTGGTAATACAATAAACAACAGCTAAAACTGCCTTAGTGTATGCAGCTCGCAAGACCCACTATGTTAGAGCTAGCCTGCTTAAAGATTTGCGTTTATTCGCGTTCATTTGCGTTGTTCGCGTTTTCTTTTTAGATAATTATCGTTACCTATATTCTGCCACCCGCGAAATACCACACATCCAGTGTATAAAAAAATAGCACCTTTCGGTGCTATTAAAAGACTGATGCTTGTCCATTTATAGTTATAATCAATTTTCGATTGCCATTTAGTTAGAGCTGTTATTTGTTGCTGGCAATCTGTGAAATCACCTGGAACAGTGCCTGGTCAAAAACCGAGTGGTCTTCCAGCATCGCGGATTTTCCGGTTAACAGCTCAACACAGAACTGGTTGACGTCTTTTTCAATGCCCTTGACACCCTTGCGATCAACGAAAATCATACGTGCGTTTTCCGAGGTGATAATAGATAATTTTAAACGGCGAGGCGGCTGGTCATCCGTGGTATAAATCTTAAACCAGACACCGGGTTTAACGTAGCCTGGTAATTCTGCCATCACTTCTTCCGAGGTTTTGGCCAGTTTTTCCAGCGGACTCATTTCATCCTGACTCATGTCTGCAAAAACCGAGTCCTTGATTGAAATCGCTTCATTGCCGGATTTTTCAGCGTAGAACTCCGAGTTATTTATAGTGTTCTCATAATGCCGTTTAAGGTTAGCAATGGCCATAAAGGCCTTTTCCTTGTTCTGTTTGGTAGTGTCCAGCTTTTCCTGCAGCGTATGGATGATATCCTTGTAGCTGCCTTTCAATGACTTCCACTCGTCAAAACTTTTCAGGGGTGCCAGGGACTTGGTGACGATTTTGAGAATGTCTATGGATTCCTGCCATTCATAGCTGGTCTTGCCGAAACGCAGATAACAATAGAACATATAGGATGACCAGTTATTCAGTAATAACGGCTGCACGGGTTTGGGCAGTTTGATGTTCATGGTGTGGTACTGCAGCTCGGATAAAATAAGCTGGCGTGCATGTTCCTGAATAATCTGCTTCTGTGTTACATCTTCGTTCTGTTTGAGTTTCTTCTGCTCAATAGAGGTGAGTCGTTGCAATGAGGTGGCGGCAGTCCTGAAGCTGACTGTATTTTTGTCAAAGCTTCGCAGCAGCTGGTCAATCACCAGGCTTATGGTCTGGTAAACCGTATTGTCTTCGTTTTCTATGCCTATGCCCAGGCGTGCGATGGTATCCAGCAGAGTTCGCGCCGGGTGGTTTTGGTCATAGAAAAAATTGTGATCAATCAATGAGGTTTTAATTACCGGTATCTGCAATTTCAGCAGCAGGCTTTTAACCGCATCGGAAATATTCTGGTCACGTAGAAAGGCACCGAAAATCATCTCGACAAAATCAATGGTGCGGCCATCGATCTGGTTAATGGATTTTGGTGTGTTGACTTTATTGAGCTTGGCTATGCTGTTTAACAGCGCAGCTTTAAATGCCTCGGTATTAATATTGACCTGCTGGCCGGGTACATACCTGGATTTATAACTTTGCTGAATATTTGTCAGTGCCTTGAGTACGTCATCACGATTGAAAAAGTTTCTGCCGGATGAGGAAGCGCGTAATGCAGCATTATTGGGCTTGCTTTCTCTGACATAACTATTGATGACTTTCGAGAGATAATCCTTGTCCTTGATATGCTCGACGGTGAGTTTTACCGTTGTATCAAATGCATTGTTATCAGCGCTCATATACAAGACCTGCTAGTTGAATGAGGCGCGCTTACTCTGTACATCATTATTCTGTACATCATAGTGGGGGAATATCCACCATAGGCCGGAAGCCATATGTTGTTAGCGCACTTTAATTATTTTTACAGAGCGTATCTGCTGTGCTTTTAACATTTGATGGATTGATACCTGGAAAAGCTAACAACCCTGTGCTGTATATTAATCATTCATATGGGTGATTAATGTGAGCTGGTTCAAGAAGGTGGTTGTTAAACTGTAACTGACTATAGTTGGCAGAGGCGCCTGGCGCAAGTCTGCTACCGTGTATCGGATTGATGATGTTTTACTGGTTTTAAGTAATAATCAACCTTAATATATTTAAATAAAGTATTGATATTAATCTACTTTCTAAAGTATTTATCATTCGCATAGAAGGCGCTGTCCTGCTGTGGCCAGTAGCCGGGTATGCCCAGCAACGGCAGCGGCTGTAGACGGTCTGGCCGGCCTGTCGGTTGCCTGAGCCAGTAGTCTGCGATAGTGCGATCCAGCCCTTCGTTACGCCCATCTTTCACTTCGGCCAGCAGTGCCGGGTCTGCCAGCATCAGGCAGTGGCAGGTCATGCCGATATAGGGGGCCAGAGCTTTTTCGAATATTGCATGGCCGAAGACAATACAGCGTATGTCCTGTTTAAACAGTGATGCCTGTTCGATAAACAGCGTCTGCCACTGGTGGTTTCTGATGAGTTGCAGCGGTTTTTCGCTGGAGGCAACAATGATTGCGCCACATTCATCAAACTGGGTCAGGCGGTTTTCCAGTGTTGAGCGATTTGTACCGGCTGCGCGCTGGCTGGCGGCTTCGTAATGCCGTTGGTTAAGCGCCTGTTTGCTGTGTGGAAACTTAAGCCACACCATGGCGTTAAAAAAGTCATGCCAGTTTTCAGTGCGTGTCTGCAGTTCCTGTTTTAAAAACACCCGGGGTTCGTACTGCTCTTCAAAGCAGCTTATTTCGCTGGCCTGGGCGACCGGCCGGATCTTCATGGCAAACTGTTCAAACAGCGCCTGGTAATCACCCAGTTGGGGCCACTGCTGGAAGCTTTGAAAGTACTGCGTCTGCTTTTGCAGTTGCGAAATAATCGGTGACTGGCTAAAAGTGCCTGTGTCCCATTGATCCTGTGTGCTCATTGGTCTGTTTTATCCTGCTGGATCAGGCTGTTGATATGCTCAAGGATCACATCCGCGTGATTATAATCCAGCACTATCCCATGGTAATTTCCCCTGTGCAGCAGATAGAGTGACGGAAAACTGTCCGCGCCTATGCCCCTGGCAAAGTTGATTTGCTGCTGTAATGCCTGTTGTGTCTGCGCGGCATTGAGCTGTTGTTCAAACTGCGTGATATCCAGTCCCAGCTGTTCTGCGAGTGCGACCAGGGTGGCGGCATCCGAGGGATTTCTGGCCTGCAGGTAATAGGCGTGCTGTATTGCTTCCAGCATGGCGGTGCCCATGCCTGGTTGCATTTGCTCTGCAACAATTACTGCGCGGCAGGCAATATAGGTTGAGCGCCGTGGCTGGCATTGCGTCCAGAAATCAAAATTGAACTCTGTGCCTGGAATCACCTGCTGGATGTGTTTCCAGGTGGCGCTGATCTGCTGCTGCATCTCGGCGGGCATTGGCTGGTCTGTGTCCGCGGCAAGCCCACCCAGGATAGCTTCCAGCCGAACATTTGCGGGCAGTTGTTGCGTGAGTTGCCTGAGCACCGGTTTAAAGCCCCAGCACCAGCTGCACATCGGGTCGTGAATATAATATAGAACCGTATCACTGTGCCTGGCGTACATGTTGGTGACCTGTTGTGTCATAGGCTTAAGCCGATTTTATTGCGGGCTTGAATGGGGGTATTCAGGGCAGATTCGAGCAGGGAAAAATCGTCCAGTGCGAATTCGGCAGCACAGTGCAGCTTAACCGGCTCACCAGTGAACGGATGTTTAAAACCCAGTTGCTCCGCATGCAATAGCAGCCGCTGGCTGGCGCGGCGAGACAGGGCCGTGCCATACAACGGATCGCCGAGAATCGGGTGTCCCAGCGCCGACATATGCAGTCGTAACTGATGGCTGCGGCCGGTGACAGGGAACAGTTGCATCAGGCTGTGGGGTCCACTGCTGCTTATCAACTCATAGTGGGTGAGAGCGGCTTTTCCGCGGCTGAAATCGATCTTCTGCCGGGGACGGTTGGGCCAGTCTGTGATCAGTGGCAGATTGACGCTGCCTCTGGCGTCTTCAGGCCGGCCCCATACCCTGGCCAGATAGGCCTTGTGTATACGCCGTTGTTCAAACAGGCGGCTCATTGCCCGGTGCGCGTCTGCATTGCGTGCAAACAGCAGGATGCCCGAGGTGTCCATATCCAGCCGGTGCACGGTCAGCGCATCAGGGTATTCAGTTTGCAGGCGATGCAGCATACAGTCCTGCTTGTCTGCGCCGCGGCCGGGTACTGTCAGTAAACCGGCCGGTTTATTGACGATTACAAGGTCGTTGTCCTCGTAGAGCACATCCAGAGCACAAACCGCGGGTGGCCGGTAGTTGTGTGGTGTTTTCATTGCCCGGGTGATGGTTTTTTCAGCTGTTTTATAATGGGGGTGAACAGCGACTCGAGGCCGTTGACCTTGATTTCATACAGCAGGCCCAGCATTTTACCCAGCTCACCAGCGGGCAGGCCCTTGTTATACATCCATACCACATAGGGCTCCGGCAGCTCGATCAGCAGCTGGCCGGCATATTTGCCATAGGGCATGCGGTACTGGGCAATTTTTAACAGATCATGCTTTGCCAGCTCGGGATTAAATGACATGATGGGAACAGTTTGGCGATTTAACAGCTGCAGACTATACCATCTGTGAAACATGGGTAGAAGTTTGTACAGCGGCTATTCTGTTACTACGGGATGCGTAATGCAAAGCAGTCTATTTCTTCAGCACAGCGGGGTAGAGCACCCGATTATCTGCGGCCCCATGTACCCCTGCAGTAATCCAGAGCTGGTGGCTGCCGCGTCAGAGGCAGGTGCACTGGGGGTCATCCAGCCGATTGCCCTGAGCTACGTGCATGGTTACAGCCTGCGCGAAGGGATTCGCTATATGCGCCAGCTCACGCAAAACCCGCTGGCGATGAACCTGTTAATCGAGAAATCCAGTCGGCGCTACCAGAATAAAATGCGCGAGTGGCTGGATATTGCTTTGCAGGAAGGCATCCGCTTTTACATCACCTCGCTGGGCAAGCCGGACTGGGTGGTGGAGCGGGTGCATCAGGCCGGTGGCTATGTATACCACGATGTGACCCTGCCGAAATGGGCAGAGATTGCCGTTGAACACCAGGTGGATGGCCTGATTGCGGTTAACCAGAATGCCGGTGGCCATGCGGGTAGTCGTCAGCTTGCACAGCTCTATGCGGACCTACAGGGCTATCAGTTACCACTGGTAGCCGCCGGTGGCATATCCAGCGCCGCAGGTTTTGCCGAGGCGATGCAGCTGGGTTACCAGGCGGTACAGATGGGCACACGTTTTATCGCATCCCGCGAGTGCAGTGCCAGCGATGCCTATAAACAGGCGATTATTGCGGCGCATGCAGAGGATATCCAGCTCACCCGTAAAATCACCGGTGTACCTGTGTCGGTCATTGCCAATGACTATGTGAAACGCCAGGGTGGTGAACTCAATGCACTGCAGCGATTTGCCCTGCAGAGTCCCTCCTTAAAACATATAACGCGTTTGTTGTTGTCATTGAAATCGTTGCACCGTTTTAAGCGCTCACTGTTTGCAACAACCGGAAAAAGGGAATACTGGCAGGCGGGCAAGAGTGTGGAGCAGATTGACTCGGTATTAACCGTGGAAGAAATTATTCAAAGTATTATATGTCGATAATGATTATTATCTTATGGGCATTGCTCATACCTGCTTGACCAGCAGTTGCATAAAGTAATCATAGGGGTAGAGTGTCTGACTGTCGGCAATAGGGCTATTGAGATCGCGACATTGTTGCAGGCTTAATGCTGAGTCTTGTGAATTCCCATGGATCAATGGGTAGTCGGGAAACTGGCTCTCTGGAATGACCCCGGCCATGTGTTGCCTGTCTGAGCTGAACTGCTGAAAGTAGGCCTCAGCGTCAATGCGCCTGATCAGTGGGCGGTATTCGTGGTTAAGGTTTGTATGCAGTGGGAAGGTGGTATAGAAGTAGCTGGTTAAATCCGCCGGGAAGTCACACTGGCTGTCAAAATCATAGATCACCGGCCTGCCGTGCAGCATGGCGGAGAGAATCACATGGTAATCCCAGATCAGCGGCTGATGATTCTCCGCTTCACCCTGGCCGAACAGGGCGACCGTGTTATTGGCATTGATAATAAACAGCACATGCAGGGGCTGCAGTGCGTCCCTTTGCCAGCCCCTGGTGTAACTGGCTTCGAGTAATTTCCAGATATTCTCTTCGCAGAATAAAGGCGTATAGGCAAGTGGTGTATAATCTCTGTTTTTCATCTCGTATAAAACACAATGCAACTGACTGAACTGTTTCTGCTACTGTTGCTGGCGTTAATCGGCTGGTTCTGGTTTGACTCAACAAAAGTGGGCGAACTGGCACGGCGCACCGGCTTTAAACTCTGTCAGCAACATAAATTACAGTTTCTTGATGATACTGTCCATCTCAGTAAACTCTACCTGGGCAAAAACACCTATGGTCAGTTAAAATTGCTGCGCCGTTACAAGTTTGAATTCACCAATAATGAATACCGGCGTTACAGTGGAGAAATCACTTTTGCCGGGCTGCAACTGATTAAAACCACCATGGATGCGTATCCCATTGATGTGATGCAGGATAATAACAGTTAAACTCAGCAGCTGAGTATTAAGCCCTCGAATTAATCCCATTAACCAGCTATAAATGCCTTAAAGTACAAAGGAACAACACCATGTTAGCAGTCTACAGTTTATTGCACGTCCTCTCCGCCGTTATCTGGGTTGGTGGTATGTTCTTCGCCTACAGTTTTTTACGTCCGGTCGCAGCGCAACAACTGGAACCACCCCACCGTCTAAAACTTTGGGTGGGTGTGTTTAATCGCTTTTTCCCTTACGTCTGGCTGTCAATTATCCTGTTGCCGTTAACCGGTTATCTGCTGATGTTCAGTATCTGGAAAGGCTTTGCCGCTGCTCCCCTGTATGTTCACCTGATGCAGGGGCTGGGTATTGTGATGATACTGATTTATCTGCATGTGTATTTCGCCCCCTTTGCCAGGCTCAAACGCATGGTTGCCAGTGAAGACTGGCCACAGGCGGGCAAGGCGCTGGCACAGATTCGTATTCTGGTGGGGATTAATACTATGGTCGGTTTGCTGGTGGTAGTGATTGCCAGTGGTGGGCGTTTTCTGGGTTAAATCTAGGCCTGCAGGTGTCGGAGCCAGCTGTGTCAGTGGCTCTTTTGGTACATGTTAGTCCGCAAATGAACACACTAAAGTGCAGGAGCACTTTGAACGAGCGAATGCTCGGCCCGAAGGGTGGAGCACAGGATGTGCGGAATAAATAAACGCAAATTGATGCAGGGTGGATCAAGCCATGCGGATCCGCCTGAATTCTGAATCACCTGTTTAATCAGGCTGTTATTTGATTTAAAAGAAAACGCGAATGAACGCAAATTAACGCAAATGGGCGCGATTAAAACTTTAGCATGTGGGCACAGAACTACCGGTTGGATGGTTTTTAGACAGAATCGGACATGGCGTGGACGTTTTGCTAAGGGCAGAGTCTAGCCAGAAGCAGTCATAAACTAATGGGGTCTCAAGAGGCAGCTAACACAACATAGCTGTCATTTAGATATTTCTAATACAGCTCTGGATTTAGCCAGTAACTGAATAGTGATTATTAATTGTAATTTGTTTGAAAGCTCCAAACCAGACCTTTGTCGAAGTTGGTTGAATGGCTTCTTTTTTAATTACGGAGAGGGCTTGAACCTTAGGTGATATGATGAAAATGTTAATAGATTAAGATATATACGTGTAGACGAGATTTTCAAGTGTTATATGCGTGCTATTTTTGAAAAGTATTTTCTACATAAATTTAAGTTTACAAATAGCCACACATATAAATTCTAATGTGTCCGCTAATTGTCCGTTATCATTTTCTGCGATAAGTTTTTGTTAAAATGTTGTTAAATTTTTGAAAAATACCCTATTTAGGGGTGGGTAATTTAAAATTGTTTTGATAAAGTTGTGACATATAAAGGCATAGGGTTGGCTCTTATGTCGCATAACAAATGAATAAATGTAAATATGTAAAGGAATACGTCAAATGAAAAACGTCCCTTCTCTACGTCTGAATATCTTATCAATTCTTGGTATTACTCTTTCTGTCCCAGTTTCAGCTTATTCAGAAACAATTTCATTGTATGGTGATAATGGTATTACCGGCACACAAGGTGTTTCAGGTGAGCCTGGTACATCTGGTGAAAGCGGTACAAGTGGTACATCGGTCGCTGTAACGGCAAATGTGATAGCCGATTCAGATAACAGGGCTGATGTAAGAGGAGGCACTGGTGGACGAGGTGGATCTGGTGGTAGCGGGCTAAATGGCACTCTTGGTGGTGATGGTGGGGACCTCCCCCGCGAATGCTTATACAATAGTAACAAGGCACTCGTTCGGATGCAAACTACGAACCGCTTCGTTTGCACCGCACAGTTTTAACGTTATGTACTAAGTGCATCAGATAGAATTAACAACCAAAAGTCATAAACGAGGGACGAAAAATGAAAAATAGGTCATTGTGTTTGAGTATATTTGCTGCCGCATTAATAACAGGGTGTGGGGGTGGCGGTGGCAATGGAGAAAATCCAACTCCTACAACATCAGACATAAGAACTGGAATTTTGATAGATAGTGCTGTTGAAGGTGTTTCTTATCAGACAGTCACTCAGTCAGGAACAACGAATTCTCAGGGAGAATTTAGCTATAAGGTTGGAGAAAAAGTTACATTTTCAATAGGTGCTTTAGTTTTTCCTTCTGTTACTGCATCTGAAGTTATAACTCCATTAACATTGGCCGGGGCTTCTTCAATAATTGATCAACAGTCTACGAATATTGCGAGATTATTACAGTCCCTTGATGAGGATGGAGATCCTCTAAATGGCATTAAAATTCCATCTAACGCATCTTTAATAGCTTCGCAAATTGATTTTGATGTTGATGCATCAACGTTTGAAACAAATCCCAGCTTAACAAACTTGATTGCCAATTCTGGTTCTATCAATTCATCATTAGTATCATCCGCTGATACTCTAGTTCATCTGGGGGGCACTTTAAATGATGCTGGAATAGATACTGATACAACTACTACAGGCACTGGTAACTACGGTACAGTAACAATTTCGGGCTCAGGGGCAACGGTGCTTCCGAATACTTCGTTTACTCTAACTCAATGTCGCAGCCTAGGGTTAGGCCCAACTGGTGCTGAGTTACTAACTTGGACTAACGACGATATGTATCTTAAAGTAGCCACAATTAGTAATAATGTAATATCACAAATCGCAGTCAAAACAAAAAGCCCAAACCCTATTTTTCAGTGGCATAGACTCCTTTTAACTGACCCCATCAATAGCACTTATGATGGAAGCACGGTTGCATTTTTTGCAGATGATATTTTAAGCGAAGCTAATATTCTTGCCGGAGATATAACCATAAATGGTTCGCTGACTAATTGTGATATTACTGATACTGCCCCTCCAAGTTCTCAAGCAGAGCTAGTTATAACTTCAGTACCAATAACTTATTCTCAAAATTTTACTCAAGCTTGTAAAGATGAATTTGGGGCTAACGCTGAAGTGGCAGACTGGAATGAGTTAGTAGATGCGTACAATTCAAAAACCAACCTGGACTCATTTTTATCTGAGACTGGTTTTTCCAGTAAACCCCAAGTATTCGTAAGCTACAATGGAAATATCAGCACTACGTCAAGTGATGCGTTTGTTGCTATTTATGCAAATCAACAATTACCTATCTCTCTTTTCATTGAAAGTATCGATAACGGAATGTTTGTCGTTGGTGGCGCTAATCTAGAAGGTGACGACCCTGAAACTACAGGTAATTTTCTTTTGTGTCGTACATAACAATCGCATTCACTGGAAAAATAAAGCTACGCCGATTTGCTATGTAGCTTTGTTTTCCCAGTGATGCGGAGCGTTATGTGAAAATTGAAAAACATGTGTAAACCTCCCCTAAAATAGTGACATAGCCAATTAGAGTTCTCCGCCGTAAACTACCCACAGGAGAACGATAATGAAAAAATCACGCTACTCAGAAACCCAGATCGTTAAGATTCTGAAGCAA
>Ga0209692_10000304_pt1 | contig 140275 bp, 107 predicted proteins | sample tdDd472_FD_187129 | JGI IMG/M metagenome (GOLD analysis project Ga0209692, IMG submission 187129) | Marine sediment microbial communities from the Atlantic coast under amendment with organic carbon and nitrate - tdDd47.2 (SPAdes)... | ecosystem: Environmental > Aquatic > Marine > Coastal >... | reverse complement strand
GGCCTTCTTGCGGGTGGCCTTCTTCTTGGTGGTCTTCTTGGCGGCCTTCTTCCGGGTGGCCTTCTTGCGAGTGGCCTTCTTCTTGGTGGCCTTCTTGGCGACCTTCTTCCGGGTGGCCTTCTTGCGAGTGGCCTTCTTCTTGGTGGCCTTCTTGGCGGCCTTCTTGCGGGTGGCCTTCTTCTTGGTGGCCTTCTTCTTGGTGGCCTTCTTGGCGGTGGACTTCTTCGCGGCCTTCTTGCGGGTCACCTTTTTCCTGGTGGCCTTTTTGGCAGCCTTCTTGGTCGCCTTTTTCCGGGTGGCTTTCTTCTTCGCCATTTGTGTTCTCCTTCGGATCACATGCACCTCGGAGCCGACCTACTGCCGACAGGAACGACCATCGCTCCTTCCCGAGATACTTCGACTATCGGGTCAACTTCGTGCGCGTCTTGAGTCAACACGCGGTGTCTGTTCGCTGTGTATCGACGCGAGCACGTCGATTTCATCCGCTTCATCCGCGCGTAGTGTGCGCGCATTCGGTCCGGTTTGCAAGTCGGACGGTTCCGTCTGTGCGGATCAGGCGAGCGTGCAGCGGTCATCAGATGGGTGTTGCACGCGCGCTGCAGCGATGCATCGCGCGGTGCGCGAGCGCTCGCGCAGCAGCGCCGACACGTCGCGCACCATCACCTCGAATCGGACGGATGATGCTCGGCGCGACACCGAAAGCGCAACCGACAGGCACTCGGATCGATTCGTGAGCCCTTCGCGGTGACGAAACGCGCAAAAGTGGCCCGGCGCGTCAAGAACGCACCATGTTCGTGCACGTACTCGGCATGATCGGGACAGTTTCGCGTGTGTCGGAGTGCGCCGATGATCGCGGTGCGACGCTCCAGAGGCCGATTTCGTCCGATACACTCCGCCATTCATCGAGCGCGCACGCCCTTCACTCCGGCGGACGCGCATCACGCTTGCGAGGCCGCGCATGACCGAGATCTCCCAGTTCACACTCACCAATCAGACCCGCGTTGTTGTCGAGTCCAACCCCGGCGTGCAGTCGGCGGCGATGGTCTGGCTTCTGCCCGCGGGAATCGCCACGGACGCGCCTGATCGCATCGGAAGGGCGTCGATGTGGTCCGAATTGCTGCTCCGCGGCGCCGGAAATCTGGATTCGAGAGCCCAGGCGGACGCGTTTGACCGCCTCGGTGCGGGCCGATCGACGGGCGTCTCGAGCCGATTCCTGTCGCTCTCGGCGACTGTGCTGGGGTCGAAACTGCTCGAATCACTCCCGCTGCTGGCCGACATGGTGCGGCTTCCGCGGTTCGAGGACGCCTCGATCGAGCCCACTCGGCAGCTGTGCCTGCAGGCGATCGAGGCGCTCCAGGACGAGCCGGCGGAGCTCGCGGCGCTGGGCGCGAAGGCCCGTCATCTCGCCCCGCCGTTCAACCGCCCGACCGACGGAGAAAAGGCGGGGATCGAGGCGCTCACGGGCGACGAGCTGCGCGGTCAGTGGCCGACGGTGGCCGCGGCAGCGAGCTCGATCATCGCGTTCTCAGGACGGGTGGACCGCGGCTCGCTGGAAGAGGCGTTGGAGACGCTGCTCGGTGGCTGGCGGGGCCTGACCGAGGAGCCGACGCCGGCGTCGGAGCCCCCGCGCGGGTACGACCACATCGAGGATGAGACCAATCAGGTGCAGATCGTGCTGATGCACGACGCCCCGGCCGAGCCGAGCGAGAACGCCGTGCTCGAGCGGTTGGCGGTGCGTGTGCTCAGCGGCGGGATGTCGTCGCGGCTGTTCACGGAGGTGCGGGAGAAGCGGGGGCTGTGCTACTCGGTCCACGCCCGCTACTCAACCGATCGCGATTTCGGGCTGGTCAGCGCCAGCGTCGGCACCCAGCCGGACCGTGCGCAGGAGTCGCTCGATGTGCTCGTGTCCGAGATGCAGCGGCTCAGCACGCCCGAGGGCAAGATCACGCCGGAGGAGTTCCGCCGCGCGGTCGCCGGCCTCAAGTCCGGGCTGGTCTTCAGCGGCGAATCGACCGACGCCCGGGCCTCGGCGCTGGCGACCGATCTGTTCCGGCTCGGCCGGCCCCGCTCGCTGGCCGAGATCGCGGCCGAGATCGACGCGGTCACGCTTGACCGGCTCAACGAGTACGTCGCGTCCCGGCAGATGGGGCGGGTCACGGTGCAGACGCTGGGGCCCGCGGCGCTGACCGTGCCTGAATCGATCCGGTAGGGCGTGGAGTCGCCGGTCGGGACGGGGCCGATTGGGGCCAGACCGGTTCGCTACACTCACCGCGCATGCTCCAGCGCGCCAAGCCCCACATCTGGCACTACGTGCTCCTCAGCGGCATCTTTGCGCTGCTGGGGTGGTTTCTCGTGGTGCCGATCCTGCTGACGGTCCGCGGCGGCTTCGCCTCCGACCCGGCGACGGGCACGGGCTTTACGCTCGATCACCTGCTGCTGGTCTTCCGCGACCCGCTCAAGATCGAGGGGCTGGCCAATTCCGGCATGATCGCGGTGTGCACCACGCTGCTCTGCATCGTGATCGCGCTGCCCCTGGCGCTGCTGAACGCCGGATACAGCTTCCCGGGGAAGAAATGGCTCAACGCGGCGGTGCTGGTGCCGCTGATCCTGCCGCCGTTTGTCGGGGCGATCGGGCTCCGGGCGATCATGGGGCGTCAGGGGGCGCTCAACGCGGTGTTGGGGACCGACTGGGATGTCCTGGGCGAGGCCCGGTTCTGGGGGGTGGTGGTCGCCGAGGCGCTGCACCTCTATCCGATCATCTATCTGAATGCGACGGCGGCGCTGGCCAATCTCGACCCCGCGCTGAATGAGTCGGCGGAGAATCTGGGCTCGAGCCCGCTTCGCCGGTTCTTCCGAATCACGCTGCCGCTGATCCGGCCGGGGCTGTTTGCCGGCGGCACGATCGTCTTCATCTGGTCGTTCACCGAGCTGGGCACGCCGCTGATGTTCGATTTTTACACGGTGACGCCCGTGCAGATCTTCTTCGGCCTCAAAGAGGTTGAGAACTCGGTTGAGCCGTACGCCCTAACGGTGGTGCTGCTGGCGTGTTCGATCCTTCTTTATGCCGGCGGCCGCCTGCTGTTTGGCGGGCGGGCGCACGCGATGTACTCCAAGGCGAGCCGCGCGTCGGCGGAGAAGCCGCTTAGCGGCGCAGTGGGATGGCTGGCTGCGGGCGGGTTTATCGCGGTGAGCTTCCTGGCGGTGCTTCCCCATCTCGGTGTGGTGCTGACGAGCCTGTCTGCGCCGGGCACGTGGTACCGGTCGGTGCTGCCGGACGCGTTCACGCTGGAGCACTTCGGCGTGGCGCTGAGCGACCCGGCGGCGACCAGCGCGATCCGCAACAGCCTGGTGCTCTCGTTCGCGGCGATGGTGCTGGATATCGGCGTGGGCGTGGTGATCGCGTATCTGCTGGTGCGGACCAAAGTGAAGGGGCGGGGGCTGCTGGACGCGCTCTGCATGCTGCCGCTGGCGGTTCCGGGTCTGGTGATGGCGTTCGGCTATGTCGCGATGACGCTGGCGTGGCCGTTCGGGCGGGAGCTGGTGATCGGAGGGGCGGAAGACCCGCTGCTGACGATCCCGCCGCTGCTGCCGGGGGTGTTCGAGGTGTTCGGGTCGGACCCGAATCCGTTCCCGTTGCTGATCATCGCCTACGCCGTGCGGCGGCTGCCCTACATCGTGCGGTCCACGGTCGCGGGGCTGGAGCAGACCTCGGGCGAGCTGGAGGAGGCGGCGGTGAATCTGGGAGCCTCGCGTCCCAAGGCGGTCATCAAGGTGATCGTGCCGCTGATCATGGCAAACCTGATCGCGGGCGGGCTGCTGGTCTTCAGCTTCTCGATGCTCGAGGTGTCCGACTCGCTGATTCTGGCGCAGAAGGCCGAGCACTACCCGATCACCAAGCAGATCTTCGCCTTCAGCGAGATGCTGGGGGTGGGGCAGTACGTCGCCAGCGCGATGGGTGTGTGGGGCATGGCGCTGCTGACGGTCACGCTGATGGGGGCGTCCTTGCTCTTGGGCAAGAAGCTCGGGTCGATTTTCCGGGTGTGAGTGCGCCGGGTCGGGATTCGCTGTCGAGCCCGAGCGCCGTCGGGCTGCGCACCCGGGGCGCGTAGAGTTTGGTGTGACCAAGGTGACCTCTTCATCCCGGCCGCTGATTGCGGTGAGCCTGGGCGACCCGGCGGGGATCGGCCCGGAGGTGTTGGTCAAGGCACTCGCGGATGAGCAGGTCCGGTCCGTGGCCCGCTGGCGGATTCTCGGCACCGGATCGGCGATGCATCGGGCGGCCGAACTGGTGGGGGTAGAGCCGTGCTGGTGGCGCGTGCCGCGGGGCTCGGAGTTGCTGGAGACCACCCGCTCGCACGACGTCACGCTGGTGGATTATGAGGAGAGCGGCGAGGCGATCGTGCTGCCGCGGGGGCCGTCAAAGCGGAGCGGCGAGTTGTCGTTCCGGTTTGTCGAGGACGCGATCGCGATGGCCCGGCGTCCGGCCGAGGAGGCGCTCCACGCCGACGGCATCGTGACGGGCCCGATCTCGAAGGAGGCCTGGGCGCTGGCCGGGCGGGGCAAGTATCCCGGGCACACCGAGCTGCTGGCGACGCGGTTTGGTGCCAAGCGGCACGGCATGATGTTCGTGAGTGATCACCTGCGGGTGATCCTCGTGACGGCCCACATCCCGCTGATGGAGGTGCAGCACGCGCTGACCATCGGCCGCATCGTGGACACGATCGACCTGGGCGCCGAGGCGTGCCGGAGCCTGGGCATCGAGCACCCCCGCATCGCGGTGTGCGGGCTGAATCCTCACGCGGGTGAGGGCGGCATTCTCGGTGACGAGGACCAACGGCTGATCGCCCCGGCGGTCGAGCTGGCCCGCCGGAGCGGGATCGACGCGAGCGGGCCGTTCCCGGCGGACACGATCTTCCGCGAGGCGATGCCCCGCGCGGGCTCGGGGGGCAGGCCGGCGCGGTACGACCTGGTGGTCGCGATGTACCACGATCAGGGGTTGATCCCCGTGAAGCTGCTTTTCAGGGACGAGGCGGTGAACGTGACGGTCGGGCTCGGCGCGGTCCGCACCAGCCCGGACCACGGGACGGCGTTCGACATCGTCGGCCGGGGCGTGGCCGATCCGGGGAGCATGCGTTCGGCTATGCTGCTGGCCGCGAGGATGGTCGTCTCCCGCGCGTCGCGTCGCGCCGCGCACTGACGCTCCTTTAGAGAGGCGCCGATGACGAAGCTCGACCTGGAACAGTTTGAAACACACATCCGCGTCCGCCCGCTGCGGATCGAGGACTTCGACGCCCTTATCGCGCTGCAGAAGCGGTGCTTCCCCGGCATGCACACGTGGGAGCGCGAGCAGATCGAGAGCCAGCTCCGCCACTTCCCGGAGGGACAGCTCTGCGTGGAGTATGAGGGCGAGATCGTCGCGACCTCTTCGAGCCTGATCGTGGACTTTGACGACTACGACACGTGGCAGGACTGGAAGGCGATCAGCGACGCGGGGTACATCCGGAACCACAACCCGTCGGGTGACACGCTCTACGGCATCGAGATCATGGTGGACCCCGACTACCGCGGGCTGAAACTCGCCCGCCGCCTGTACGAGGCCCGCAAGCAGATCGTCCGGGAGCACAACCTGCTTCGCATCATCGTGGGCGGGCGGATCCCCGGCTACGGCAAGCACGCCGACAACATGACCGCACGCGAGTACGTCGAGGCGGTGGTCGGCAAGCGGTTGTTCGACCCGGTGCTGACCGCGCAGCTCTCCAACGGCTTCTCGCTCAAGGCGCTGATCCCAGACTACTTCCCGTCCGACGCCGCGTCCCGCGGCTACGCGACGTTCTTGGAATGGACCAACCTCGACCACCTGCCGAAGGGGACCCGCAGGTTCCAGGCGGTACACTCGGTGCGGCTGTGCCTGATCCAGTACCAGATGCGTCGGGTCAAGGACTTCGAGGAGTTCGCCAAGCAGGCCGAGTTCTTCATGGATCTGGCCAGCGATTACAAGAGCGACTTCGTGCTCTTTCCGGAGCTGTTTACGACCCAGCTGCTGTGCCTGGTCGATGCTGTCAGCCCGTCGGAGGCGGCCCGCGGCCTCGCGGCGTTCACGCCGCAGTATCTCGAGCTGTTCAACGACCTGGCCGTCAAGTACAACGTCAACGTCATCGGCGGGAGCCAGTTTGCGCTCGAGGACGAGCGGCTGTACAACATCGCCTACCTGTTCCGGCGTGACGGCTCGATCGACAAGCAGTACAAGATCCACATCACGCCGAACGAGGCGCGCTGGTGGGGTGTTGCGCCGGGCAACGAGGTCCGGGTCTTTGACACCGACCGCGGCCGCATAGCGGTGCTGATCTGTTACGACGTGGAGTTCCCCGAACTCGCCCGCGTCGCGGCGGCCAAGGGCGCCCAGATCCTCTTCGTGCCGTACAACACCGACGAGCGGAACGGGTATCTGCGGGTGCGGCACTGCGCGCAGGCCCGGGCGATCGAGAACCAGTGCTACGTCGCGATCGCCGGGTGCGCCGGGATGCTGCCCTTTGTGGACAACGCGGACATGCACTACGCCCAGTGCGGCGTGTTTACGCCGTCGGACTTCCCCTTTGCCCGGGACGCGATCGCGGCCGAGAGCATGCCCAACATCGAGACCGCCGTACTGCAGGATGTGGATCTCGAACTGCTGCGGCGGAACCGCATCCAGGGCACGGTCCGCCCGTTCACCGACCGCCGACTCGATCTGTATTCGGTGCGAGTGACCAACCCGGACGGCACGACGACCGAGCACTAACCCCCCGGCACGGGCTCTCTGCCGCCGGATCAGCGCGGAGGAGCGACGATCTCCACCCTGACGCCCACAGGCCTGACCCCCGTACGGCGCCGGCTGCTGTTTGCGTGCCTGTATTTCAGCGAGGGTGCGCCGATCGGGTACGTGTGGTGGGCGTTGCCGGTGCGGCTCCGCGACGCGGGGATGCCGGTTGACGAGGTGACGGCGATCACGTCGCTGCTGGTCCTGCCGTGGGCGCTGAAGTTCCTGTGGGCCCCGTTGGTGGACGCGGTGCGGACGCCGGTGTGGGGTCTGCGGTCGTGGATCCTGTCGGCGCAGTTTCTCATGGGGTTGCCCCTGCTGGCCTTGATGTGGGTGGACCTGGCGTCGGCGGTCGGGCTGGTGACGATTCTGCTGGTGGCGCACGCGGTGTGCGCGGCGACGCAGGACGTGGCGATCGATGCGCTGGCGATCCGCACCACGCCGCCGGAGGAGCGGGGCTCGATCAACGCGTGGATGCAGGGCGGCATGCTGTGCGCGCGGGGGATCTTCGGCGGCGCTTCGCTCTGGGCGGAGCAGTACATCGGGGCCAACGCGGTGCTGCTCTGTCTGGTGTTGGCGGTGTGGGGCTCGGGCGTGCTCCTGCTGCTGGCCGGGCCGATGGACACCCGCGCAGCGGTCCGCGGCGGTCTCGGCGCCAGCGCCCGGGCGATTGGCCACGCACTTGCGCGCGCATTCGGCCGGCGCAGCACGTGGCTCGGGCTGGGCTTCGCGCTGCTTGGGGGCGCGGCGTTTGAGATGGTCGGCTCGGTCGGCGGCGTCATGCTGCGTGACCGGGGACACTCGACCGATCTGGTCGGGCTTTTCTTTGCCGCGCCGGTGCTGGCGGTGACGATCGCGGGCGGGTTTGTCGGGGGCAGGCTGGCCGATCGCTTCGGGCGTGCCCGCGCTGCCGGGTGGAGTGTCGTGCTGACCGCCGCCGTCGTGGCCGGGCTTGCCGGGATTGTCGCGCTGCTCCCGCCGGGCGGCGGCGGCGGGATCTTCTCGCCGGAGATCCTCGGCCTGACGGCGGTCTACGCGATGGTGGGGGCGACGACCGCGACCTCGTACGCGGTCTTCATGGACCTGACCGATCCGGCGATCGGGGCGACGCAGTTCAGCGCGTTCATGGGGGCGACCAATCTGTGCGAATCGTGGTCGGCGCGGGTCTGCGGGCGGGTGGCGTCGGTCTCGGGCTATCCCGCGGCGTGGCTGATCGGCGCGGTCGTCTCGCTGGCGGCGGTCCCGATCCTGTGGGCGATCGCCCGATCGCTCCGGCGTTCGCCGCCGGCGGGATGAAGCGGCGGGGCGTCGGGCCATAGACTTCGCGGTCCCGCGGCGTCACCGGAGTGGCGTACCCCGTGCGGGACGAGCCACCGCCGCATCAAGATTTCGCACGAGGCCCCCCTTTGAGCGCCCCCGGTGTGACATCCGCGCAGCCCAACGGCCGGCATCCCCTCGTGGAGATGTTCCTGATCGCTGCGCCATCGGTGGTGACGATGGCCAGCTACACCATCATGCAGTTCGTGGACGGCATGATGGTGAGCCAGATCCAACCGCCGGACCCGGTCTACGTCGCCGCCCAGGGCAACGGCGGCATGGCCGCGTGGCTGGCGCTGAGCGTGGCGATGGGGGCGCTGGGCGTGGTCAACACGTTCGTCTCGCAGCATTTCGGCGCGGGTCGGCCCGAGCGGGGCAGCGCCTACGGCTGGTCGGTGCTCTGGATGTCGCTGGTGTGGGCGGTGGTGCTGATCCCTTACGGACTGCTCCTGCCCACGATCTTCCGCTGGATGGATCACCCGCCCGAGCTGGTCGCGCTCGAGACCGAGTATGCGCAGATCAACATCATGGGCGCGTTCTTCCTGCTGGCCTCCCGCGGCATCGCGCACTTCTTCTTCGGGCTCCACCGGCCCGCGATCGTGATGGTCGCGGCTCTCGCTGCAAACCTCTTCAACGTCGCGCTCAACGCGGTGCTCATCTACGGGACGTTCGGGCCGCCCGAGGGGACGCCGCTGGCCGGTGTCTTCAGGTCGATCGCCGAGGCCCTCGGCGTCGCGCCGATGGGGGTAGCCGGCGCGGCGTGGGGCACGATGGTGGGGGCGCTTCTCGAGCTGGCCATCCTGATGGCGGTGTTCCTCGGCCCCTCGATGAACCGGCTCTACCGCACCCGTGCGGCGTGGCGACCCTCGGTGCCGCACATGCGTGATGTCCTGCGGCTCGGGTGGCCCGCCGGGATGATGTTCCTCAATGAGATGCTCTGCTGGGCGTTCCTGATGACGTACATGCTCGCGGCCGGCGGTGCGGCCAAGGCGAGGCTGCTGGACCTGCCCCCCGACCAGCTCGACGCGGCGGTCGAGTCGGCCAAGACCACCGCCAACACGGCGGGCTGGATCGCCCTGCGCTACATGCACCTGTCGTTCATGCCGGCCATGGGGATGTCGATCGCGGTGACGGCGATCGTGGGCAAGTGCATGGGCATGAAGCGGCCCGACCTCGCTGCCAAGCGAGCGTGGCTGGGCGCGTGGATCACGGTCGGCTACATGGGGGCGTGCGCGCTCGCGTTCGTGGTCTTCAGGGAGGACCTGATCGACGTGTTCGTGCCCGAGTCGCTGAAGGAGACCGACCCCGAGGCCGCGGCTGCACTTCTGCGGGTCGGGTCGCTCATGATCATCACGGCCGCGGTCTTTCAGGTCTTTGACGCTCTCGTGTTCACGATGAGCGCCGCCCTGCGTGGAGCTGGCGACACGATGTGGCCGGGCGTGGTGACGGTGGTGGCGTCGTGGACGTGCGTGGTGGGGCTCGGGTACGGGCTGCTCCGGCTGATGCCGCAGCTCGGCTCGATGGGGCCCTGGATTGGCGCGAGCACCTACCTCATCGTGCTGGGCATCGTGATGACCATCCGCTTCATGCGGGGCAAGTGGAAGACGTTCGACGTGCTCGGGACCTCGGCGGACGGGCGGCTGGAGGACTTCGACAGCCTGCCGGCCCCGACGGAGGCCCTGGCGGCGGGGATGCCGGGCGAGGCGTGAGGCGGACCGGCCGCGGCTGGGGTGCGGACGGGCTTATGGGGCGTCGGCGGGGGCCTTCCCGGGCGCTGCCGGGCCCTGCTGGAGGGTGCCCGGCGACCGATCTATAGTTGTTGCTGACCGAGGACCACCAGAAACCACCAGAAACGCGACGGACCCGCGGGAATCGCCCGTGGGGCCGAGCGCGGAACGCTGCAGCGAGGAGCTTCGATGTCGAACGACCCCCTGGACATGATGATCGGCGTTGAGTCGGCCAAGCGCGACGCCGAGGTCGCCCAGAAGCACACCGACGCGGCCCGTGCCGCGGAGGCCGACGGCGACCGCGAGCTGGCGATCGAGGAGTTCCGCAAGGCGGTCTCTGCCGATCCGACCAACGCGGCGGTCGTGTTCCGCCTGGCCTACCTGCTCGACCTGACCGGGCACGACGAGGAGGCCATCGACCTCTACGAGCGGGTCTGCGAGTTCAAGCCCGCGCCGATCAACGCCCTGATGAACCTCGCGGTGCTCTACGAGGACAGCGGGTACTACATCAAGGCCGAGCGTTGCCTGCGGCAGATTCTCGAGACCAACCCCAACCATGCGCGCGCACGGCTGTTCATGAAGGACGTCCAGGCCAGCCGCGAGATGATGGTCGAGGAAGAGCAGGACCGGGACATCTTCAAGCGCAAGGCGCTGCTCGACACGCCGGTGACGGACTTCGAGCTCTCGGTGCGTGCCCGCACGTGCCTGAAGAAGATGAACATCCGGACCCTCGGCGAGCTGCTCCGCTACACCGAGGCCGAGCTGATGAGCTACAAGAACTTCGGCGAGTCGAGCCTGCTGGAGATCAAACGGATGCTCTCGGCCAAGGGCCTGCGTCTGGGCCAGGGCCTCGAGGACGCCCACCGCGCCGCCCGCCGCGCGATCATGGAGAAGCTCAAGAACGCCGGCAAGGAGGCGGTGCTCGGCAAGCCGGTCACAGACCTGAACCTGTCGGTGCGTGCCCGCCGCGCCCTGCAGCTGCTCAACATCCAGACCCTCGGCGACCTGGCCAGCCACACCGAGGCCGAGCTGATGGGCGTCAAGAACTTCGGCGCGACATCGCTCGTCGAGGTGCGGGAGCGCCTGCACGAGAGCGGCCTGTCGCTCCGGACGCTCGAAGAGGACGAGATCGTCTGATCGCGGCCTGAGCGGGCTTCGTCCCGAGCAATTCACACCACGAGCCCTGTGCGCGAGCACAGGGTTTGTCTTTTGCGCGGTCAGGGTTCCGACGGCCCCTCGGTGGCGTCGCGGACGGTGTCCTCGTCGCGCTGGCCCGACTTGTGGAAGCCGGTCCGGGCCTCGGAGTACCGTTGCGGCGAGATCTTCAGGTCGGGCGTCTCGCCCGCGACGTGCTGGGCGTGCAGGTGCTTGAGGAAGGGCACGCACCAGCCGCACCCGGTCCCGGCGTCGAGGCATTCGGAGATCAGCGAGGCGACGGGCGGGTCTTCACGGAGCAGATAGCCGCGGATCTTGCGGAGCGAGACGCGGTAGCAGAGGCAGACTTGGTCGTCGGGGTCCATGCCAAAGGGTAGGGGAGGCCGCCCGGGCCGCCGATGCTCACCCCAGCACGAGGCCGTCGTGGGCGAGGGCGATGCCGTCGGGTAGGTCCTCGTTGGTCTCGGCGTGGGGCAGGTCGTGGCTCATGTGGACGAACCACGTCCGGGTGGCGCCCACCTCGCCTGCGATCTCGACCGCCCGGTCGAGGGTGAAATGGGTCGGGTGGTGGCGGTGGCGGAGGGCGTCGAGGACGAGGGTGTTGAGGCCCCGGAGCTCGGGCCAGGTCTCGGGAGGGATCGCCGAGACGTCGGTGCAGTAGGCCAGCGGGAGGATGCTGGGAGCGGTGGGGGCGGGCAGCTCGTCGGTCGCGTCGAAGCGGTAGCCGATGACCGGGAGCCGGCCGTGCAGCAGGGCCAGCGGCGTGACGCGGAGGCCGAAGAGCTCGAACGGGTGGCCCGGGCGGACGCGGTTGGGGATGAGCGTCGCGACGAAGGACTTCTGGATGTTGCTGGCCTTGTCGAAGATGTGGGCAAAGACGCGGCGGATGCCGTCGGTGGTGTGGGCGTCGGCGTAGACGTCGATCGGGGCGTCCATCACGACGTTGAAGCGGCGGACCTCGTCGAGCCCCCACGTGTGGTCGACGTGGTTGTGGGTCAGGAGGATCGCGTCGAGCCGGTCGAGCTGCGCGCGCAGGGCCTGCTGCCGTAGATCGGGCCCGGCGTCGATCAGGATCGCGCGCTCGGTGCCGCCGGGATCGGTAAACCGCAGCACGCCGCTGGTGCGGAGCCGCTGGTCGTGGGGGTCGTCGGACCGGCACACCGCGCACGAGCACCCGATGGCGGGGACGCCCGAGCTGGTGCCGGTGCCGAGGAAGGTAAACCGCATGGGTGCAGAGTAGTTCGCGCGCTGAACCGGCGTGCGGTGGGGCGGCGTTCTGCTTAGTCGTCGTCGTCCTGCCGGGTTTGCGGGAGATCAGCGGGGTTGGCTTGGGGCGCAGTGGTCTGGAGGCCGGCGCCTCGTGCCGGGACGCCGAGCCCGTGCTGGTAGACGATGGCGCCGCCGGTGTGGCCTGTCCAGCCGACCCAGCCGGCGACAGCCGCCCCGGCCGCGACGGCTGCGATGCCCACGCCGATCTGCAGCTTGCGCTTCCGCACGGCGGTGAGCGCGACCAGGGCGCCAGCGCCGAGGGGCCACATCCATCCACCCTCGCCGAGCGATTCGTGTCGGGAGATCGCTGCTTCCTCGGCGGCGGTGAGGGTCTGGGTGTCTTCGATCTGTTCTTCGGACTCCTCGCCCGCGCCGGCCGCGAGACCGGCACCGACCGAGCCGGCGAGGAAGCAGGCGACCGCCACCCACCGCAGGGTCTGGTTCTTGAATCGGGTGGCGGCCAGGACGGCGGTCAGCAGAAAGCCCACGAGGCTCAGGACGATCGGGAAGTGGACCAGCACCGCGTGGCGCGCGTGGGGGTCCTGCAGCGTCTGCATCATCTCGGACAGCATTTTGGCATCTCACAACATGGTGTGCGTCGTGCCGGGAACCTCATCCCGGACACACCTATTATTCGGGACCACAGCATCCGAGTTGCTGCCGGGGCGTGCGAATCCGCCAAATGAGACGCGCTTGCAGGTTTGGCTCAGCAGCCGGTGTTCCAGGCGTTGAGGAACGCCAGGACGTCGAGCGTGTTGATCTGACCGTCGTCGTTGAAGTCGGCGGCTGCGTCACCGTCGTTCCAGGCGTTGAGGAAGTCGAGCACGTCGAGGGTGTTGACATCACCGTCGTCGTTGAAGTCGGCGGGGCAGCAGTCGCCAGGGTCGACCGCCTCGTCGGTGATGCGCAGGCTCCAGGCCGAGAGCTTGGGGTCGAAGGTCTGGGCGAAGCCGCCGATGAACTCGAAGGTCCACAGGCCCTCGCGGGGCAGGCCGTCGAAGGCGCTGACCGGCTCGTTGGGCTTGTAGGAGGGCGGCGAGACGATGTGGTCGAAGTCGCAGCATTCCACGCCCACGGTCTGGATGTCAGGGCCGGCGCCCTCGTCGTCGAGTGTGATGTCGTAGCCGAGGTTCACATAGCCCTTCCCTCCTGTGCCGCCGTCGCCGCCCGGCCTGTCGATCACCGTGACGGTGACACCGGCGTGGCTGATCCTGACGGTGGTCTGGCCGATGCGGAAGTCGTCCTGGAGCGTGAAGTCCACATCGGCGATCGTGCCCGGTTCGGTCACCAGCACGGTATCGGTGAATGTGGCGTCGCTGAAGAGCCGCTGCGGCGGGTCGTAGACGACGCCCGCCACGACGGTGTCGGCGCCGTCGCACTCGTCGGGGATGCCGTTGCCGTTGCAGTCCTGGCTCGTGCCGTCGGCGATGTCGCACGGGTCGGGGATGCCGTTGCCGTTGCAGTCGGACTCGCACGCGTCGGGGATGCCGTTGCCGTCGCAGTCGTCTTCGCACTCGTCGGGGACACCGTTGCGGTTGCAGTCGCTGCTCGCGCCCTCAGTGATGTCGCAGTGGTCGTTGATCCCGTTGTTGTTGCAGTCCTGGTAGATAAACCCGAACACGGTGAGGCGAGCAATGAGCCACTGCTCGTCGTCGTCGTCGACGTCACCGTCGCCGTCGAGATCGATCGGCGAGGCCATCCACGCGCAGTGATCGTCGTGGTTTACCTCGGCGTCGCCGTTGACATCGCCGGGGATGATCATCCGGCCCAGAGGCGTCAGCAGCACGGCGTGGCCGGAAGACGCGGTGATCTGCAGGTTGTCGTTGATGCCGTAGGCGTACGCGGGGTTGAACACCCCGTCGAACTCGTCGTCAAGCTGCGAGGCCAGCGCGTAGACCTGGCTCTCGTCTGCGAGGTAGATCCCGCCGTCCCACCCCGGGCCGAAGCCGATGGTGATGTCGCCGCGGGTGTTCATGGCAAAGCCGGAGTCCCACGGGCTGCCCGGGTCGGGCACGTGCCAGCCCGTGTCGGTGTAGCGGACCCAATTGGCGAGCCGGCGGCCCGCGCCGTCGGAGTAGGGCCGGCCTGCGCGCCCGACGAGCCAGCCGCGGCTGTTGATGCCGGTGAGTGTCAGGCTGGTGCAGTCCGGGGGGATGCTCATCTGCGTGAGGTTGCCGTCGAGGTCTCCGACGTAGGTGCCGCCCACCATCTGCCCGGCGTCGTTGAGGTCGACCGGGAGCGTGGGGAAGCTGAACTCCTCGAGCTCTCCGGTGTGCACGTTGTACTTGGTGACCGTGCCGAAGACGTTCTCGCCCTGTTTGCCGAGGGCGATGCCGCTGTTGTTGACGACGAAGAGCTTGCCCTCGTCGAATCCCGGCAGGTTGCCGACGTTGCGGGTCTCGAGCACCTCGCCGGTGACCGTCGAGAACCGCCAGATCACCGCGGTGATGGCGTAGTCGTGGACGCCGTAGACGCCGCCGCCGACGATGATGATCTCGCCGTTCTCGTCCCGATCGGTCAGGTCCATGGCCTGCGTGGCGGGGGCCCCGTTGACCAGCGGCAGCTCCACGACGCCGTGCTCGACGGTGTAGATGAACGCGTGCTGCAGCCCGTTGTCGAGGCCCACCTCGCCGACGGCGTCGCCCGCCTGATTGATGGCGCGGAACTGGCTGCTCAGGTACATGTTGCCGGGGTAGGACGCCTCAAGGGCGGGCCCCATCGTCCGGACGTGGAAGAGCGGGGGGTCGGCCAGGACCGGCGCCGCGCAGAGTGTGAGCGCGGCCAGGCCTGCGGAAAGGCCGGCGAGGGAGTGGGGGCGGGGTGTCATCGGTCGTCTCCGGGCTTTGGTCTGCGGGGCTCAGCAACCGGTGTTCCAGGCGTTCAGGAACGCCAGAACGTCGAGCGTGTTGATATCGCCGTCCTGGTTGAAGTCGGCGCGGCTCTCGTTTGCGTTCCACGCGTTGAGGAAGGCGAGGACGTCGAGGGTGTTGACGTCGCCGTCGTCGTTGAAGTCGGCGGGGCACGCATCTGCGAGCGGAATCAGCACGAACGCGACGCCCGCGCCGAAGCCCGGGCCCCAGTGGCCGTCGCCGATGATGATCCCGGACTCACTGATCTCCACGGCACGGTCCAGGATGAAGTCCTGCGGCGGATCGACAAGGTCGTTGAGGTCGCGCATGCCGTTCGTCTCGTCCCAGATGAAGGCGCGAGAATCGGCCCAGCCGTCGGTGGCTGCGGAACCGACCATGGAGCCGGCGGAGTTGAGCCCGTAGGGGATCACCCGGTCGCGGTCGCCGTTCTTGAGCGCGGGGAGGAACGTGAAGCCCTCGGCCTCGTCCCACAGCCAAGCCGAGCCGAACGAGCCGTTCCAGCCCTCGCCGGCCACCTGGCCGAGGTTGTTGATGGCGCGGGCCTCAGTGATGCCGGGCCCGTCGCCGACGAGCATGGAGTGCAGGTCGACCCACTCGTCGGTGCCGGCCCGGTAGAGGAACGCCTCGAAGTCGCCGCAGGAGCCCGTGAAGCTGGCGACGCCAACGAGCTCGTCGGAGTTGTTGATGTCGCGGCCCACGTCGGCGGACGGCACGAACGCTTCGAGGTTGACGGTGTTGGTCGCCTCGGACCACATGACGGCGCGGCGCTCGTAGCGGCAGCCGCTGTAGAAGCGGTACGTCGAGGTGCCCGCGACGACGCCCGCGTCGTTGATCGCGGCACCGCCGACCGAGCGGTCACCCGGCACCGCCGACATGAACCGTGTGCGGCCGTCGGCGAAGAGGATCGTCGATCCGGCGAGGATGTCCCCCCGCTCGTTGATGTCGCTGTAGCCGGACGGGTCCTGGTTGACCACCGGCCCGCCGTCCGGCGTCCAGACGTAGCCGTGGTAGGTGGTGTGGTAGTTCCCGTTGGAGTCCTGCGTGGTGTAGGTCATGGTGCCCACGGCCGTGCCGGAGTCGTTGACGCCGGAGAGGTACGCCTCGGGGATGCCGAACTCCGAGAGAGCCTCGATGACGTGGATCTGATACTCCTGCGCGATCGCAGCGGTCGAGCAGCAGGAGAGCAGGGCGGCGATGGTGATGGTGTGCGCGCGCATGTGTGGTTCGCTTTCGTGGTGTTGTCGAGGGTTAGCAGCCGCCGTTCCAGGCGTTGAGGAATGCAAGCACGTCGAGGGTGTCGACCGTGCCGTCGTTGTTGAAGTCTGCCGCGGGTTCGTCGGCGTTCCAGGCGTTGAGGAACGCGAGGACATCGAGCGTGTTGAGATCGCCGTCTTCGTTGAAGTCGGCGGGGCAGCCGGAGACCGGCACGAGGACCACGGCCCGTTCGGGGCTCCACGCGCCGTAGAACCCGCTGGCGATGATCCAGCCGTTGTCGTTGATCTGCTTGGTGTCGTGGATGACGAAGTCTGCGGGGAGCCCGGCGGCCAGGTCGGTGAGGTCGCGGACGCCGTTGGTCTCGTCCCAGACCCAGGCGCGCCACTCCTCGTCGTTGAGGCCCTGGCCCACGACGGTGCCGTCGTTGTTGATCGCCGAGGGGACCGAATAGGACGGCCATGTGCCGGGGAGATTGGGCAGGAAGACGAACCCGGTGTCGCGGTGCCAGGTGAAGGCGCGGACCTCGTTGTTCACCGGCCCGGTGCCGACGACGGTGCCGGCGTCGTTGATGTCAGAGGCTTCGGTGATCGCCATGCCGTTGCCGACGAGTTCGGCGTGAATGTCGATGTGCTCGCCGGTGTCGAGGTTGAGGTAGAACGCCTCGAAGTCGCCGCAGGACCCGGTCGAGGACAGCACGCCGACGACCTCGTTGGCGTTGTTGATCGCCCGTGCCTCGTGGGCGGAGAGCAGGCCGAACTCCGCCTCCAGCGAACGGGAGCCGTTGACGGCGTCCCAGACGGTGGCATCGCGGGTGTAGCGGCAGCCTCCCCAGTACCTGCCGGTGACCGCACCGGCGGCGACCAGGTCGTTGTTGATTTCGCGCACCGCGCCGAGGCCGCTCATGTGGAAGAGTTGCCCGTCGGGCGTGCGGTAGTAATCGAGCCCTGCGACGATGCCGTTGTCGTTGATGACGCCGCCGAGGTTGACCTGCGTCTTGCCGTCTTCGAGGGTCCACAGGAACGAGCAGTTGCCGCTGAGCGGTCTGGCGCACCCCGTCACCACGTTGTGGTTGTTGAGGCCCGAGGCTCTGGAGGTTGCCAGGGCGTAGTTGGTGTCCCACGGCTCGATGATGTAGGCGGTGTACTCGGTCTGTGCCGAGGCGAGCGCCGAGCAGGCACCGACGAGCGCGACGAGGGTCATGCGGTGGTGGTTCTTCATCTGAACTGTCCTTTCAGGCCGTGGCCTCGGCCGGATAGGGCGGGCACGCCGCCCCGCGGGCTGGCGACGGCCGCGGATGGCGGGCGAGACGGCGTGGTGGGGTGAAGGCCGCCCGGGCGGCACCCTGAGTTCACCTTACGGAGTTCATGGGGGCCCGATGCAAGCGCAATGCCAGCAGCCGACGGCATCGCTCTGGGGGCGATGCCGTCGGATGCTGGCCAGGCGTGGCCGAGAGCGTGACCGGGGTGGCGGGTTCTGGCCACGCCCCGGCTGGCTGTCAGCAGCCCGCGTTCCAGGCGTTCAGGAACGCGAGGACATCCCGGGTGTTGATCTCGCCGTCGCTGTTGATGTCGGCGAGCGGGTCGCGGGCGTTCCACGCATTGAGGAAGTCGAGGACGTCCTGCGTGTTGACGGTGCTGTCGCCGTTGAAATCGGCGATGCAGACGGTCAGGGTGGCCGAGTCGCTCAGGGTCTGGGCGCACCCGTTGTCGGCGAGGCAGTCGTAGGCACCGGCGTCGGCTGCGCGCGCGCCGGTGATGGTGAGTGTGCCGGTGGTCGCGCCGGAGATCACCGATCCGAACCCGGTCGGGCCGTCGTTGAGCGCGACGCCATCACGACGCCACCGGAGCGAAGCGTCTTCGTAGCCCAGCGCGACCGCGGCGTCGAGCGTGACGGTCTGGCCGAGCGTTGTTGAGGTCGCGTCGGGCTGCAGGGCGAACCAGGGCGTGTGGGTTTCCGACCAGCGCGCGAGGCCCGGGGCGACGGTGTCGCCCGCGACGCTGAAACCGCCGGTCATGATGAGCTCGGACTCGAGCACCGCAAACTCGCCCACGCCGCCGTTGACGCCGCCGCCGACGATCTCCCACTCGGTGCCGGTCCAGAGGGTGATGCGGGTGTTGGATTCGTCGTTGAAGATGAACTGGCCGCCGGCGTAGAGCTGACCGTTGTAGACCACGAGGGCCTCGACGCCGTGGTCGGGCAGGCCGGCACCGAGGGCTGTCCATTCGGTGCCGTCCCACCGCGCGACGTTCGCGGCGGGGGTTCCGCCGGCGTGGGTGAACGAGCCGCCGACGATGAGATCACCCTCGAAGATGGTGGCGGATCGTCCTCCGGGCAGGCTGCCGCCGGTGAGGCCCGCGCCGAGCGGGTGCCACTGTGTGCCGTCCCAGCGTGCGGTGCCGTTCGCAGCGGTGTTGCCGGCGATCGTGAACTCACCGACCGCGACCAGGTCTCCTTGGAAGGTGAACAGCTCCCACATGTAGGCGAGCCCGCCGGTGAGGCCGTCGCCGAGCGCCGACCACGCGGCGCCGTCCCAACGCGCGATGTTGTTGGCGGGCGTGCCGCCGGCGCTGGAGAAGTCTCCGCCGACGATGAGGTCGCCGTCAAAGGTGGTCATGCAGAGACCGGATGTGACGAACCCACCGGCGAAGCCGGAGCCGAGCCCGGTCCACATCGAGCCGTCCCAGCGGGCGATGCCGCGGGCGGCGTTGCCGTCGGCGGTCGAGAACCATCCGAGTGCGTGCAACTGGCCGTCGTGGATTCCGGTGTCCCAGACGAGCTCGTTGAACCCGAGGCCGACGTTGCTCCATTCGAGGCCGTCCCAGCGGATCACCGCGGAGTTGCGGGTGCCGTTGCCGACGTCGGCGTAGCCCGTGGCGATGAGGTCGCCTTCGAAGACCTCGAGGCCCCGCGGCTCGATGTTGAGCGGGCGGCCGGGGAAGCTTCTCCATCCGGCGGTGCTCCAGAGCGCGGCACTTCGGGCCGTCCGGCCGTCGGCGGTCTGGAAGTTGCCGCCCACGAAGACGTCGTCGCCGAAGGTCTGCACGGTGTTGATGAAGCCGTTCACGCCCGCGCCGAGCGGCTCCCACGCAAACCCGTCCCAGCGGGCCGCGTTGCCGGCGCTCTCGCCCCCTGCCGACTGGAACGAGCCTCCGACGTAGAGGTGGTCGTCGGAGCTGTCGAGTGCGAACACGGTGCCGAACACGCCATCGCCGAGGGGGAGCCAGTCGGTGCCGTCCCACGAGGCGATCTGGTTGACCACGGCGTTGCCGATGGTCTGGAAGCGACCGCCCGCGTAGAGCCTGCCGTCGTGAGCGTGGAGTGAGAAGACGACGCCGTTGGCTCCGTTGCCGCCGATGCTGCTCCAGTTGGTGCCGTCCCATTTGGCGATGTGATCGGTCTGAGGTTGGTTGCCGGCACTGGAGAACTGGCCGCCCATGTAGAGGAAGCCGTCGAACGCTTCGAGGGCGTTGACGGCGAATGCTGCGCCGGCGCCGAGGGCCGACCAGTTCGTGCCGTCCCAGGCTGCGACGTGCTCGGTCTGCCCCGCGTCGGTCCGGGTGAACGCGCCCCCGACGATAAGTTTCCCGTCGTAGACCGCCAAGGCCTGGACTTCGTTTTCTGAGAAGTCGCCGAAGACACCCCCGCCGGGTGAGGTCCAGGAGGTGCCGTCCCACATCGCGATGTTGCTGACCGGTACTCCGCCCGCGGCACCGAAGTGGCCGCCGACGACGAGCTTGCCGTCGTAGACACCCAGCGCGGAGACGCGCTCGAAGATCGTGCCGTCGGTGACGCCGCCGCCGAGGTTGGTCCACGTGGTGCCGTCCCATGCGGCGACGGAGTTGGCCGGCGTGGTCTCGACCGCGGTGAACATCCCGCCGATGACGAGCAGTTCGGGCTCGGGCCCTTCGCCGTCGGGGTCCCAGCGGGTGGAGGCAAAGACGATCCCGTTCGTGCCGGGGAACCCGAAGCCTGGGGTCTCGACCCAGTCCGGGTCGCACTGGGCGGATGCCGGGGCGAAGAGGCTGCAGAGCAGGCCGGCGGAGGCGAAGGCGAGAGCGGGTCGCGATGTGTGAGGTGAAGGTTTCATGCCTGCACACTAAGGCACGCGCCGGAGGTGTTCGTCCCACCAATCGGTGGGGCTTTGTCTAGCAGCCGATGTTCCACGCGTTGAGGAAGGCGAGGACATCGAGCGTGTTGACCTCGCCGTCGCCGTTGAAGTCTGCATCCGCGTCGCTGGCGGTCCAGGCATTCAGGAACGCCAGCACGTCGAGGGTGTTGACGTCGCCATCGCCGTTGAAGTCCGGTGTGCAATGGACGGCGTTGCTGATGATCGCGCCGCCAAACCCGCCGACCCAGACCGAGCCGTTCGGTGAGACATCGATCTCCGAGAAGCCGTACGGGTGGTCCGGGGTGCTGGCTCTCGACCAGTTCTGCCCGCCATCGGTGGTGTGGAGAAGGTATGGGCGGCCTTGCTCGGTGACGGCCGCGACGAACACCTCATCAGCCGAGATGACGGCGAGGCCGAGGGCGACCCGAATGTCGTGATTGTTGCCGAACGTGAACGTTTCCCATGTGTCGCCGCCGTCGGTCGTCCTCGCGATGTAGTCCCACCATCCGCAGACCCACCCGGTCGTGGGGCTGATGAACTCCATGTCCTTGATCGAGGAGGAGCCGCCGAAGTAGTTGGCGGGCAGGTAGGTGTCGGACCATGTCTGCCCCCCGTCGTCGGAGGCGTGGAGGCGGCTGCCGAGGTGCATGATCCAGATGTGCTGATGGTCCACGGCGTCGATATGGCCGAGCAGCGTGTCGTCAAACGGTCGCGTCCACGTCAGCCCGCCGTCGAGCGTCTCATAGATGCCCTTGTTGTCGGGGCGGTCGTTGTCGGTCCCGACGAGATACCCGCGGTCGCGGTCGATGAACTCGACATCCTCGATCGCGAAGCCACCCGGCAGGAGCGGGTAGCCGATCGATTCCCATGTGAGCCCGCTGTCGAGCGTGCGGAACACCGTGCCCCCCGGTCCCGCGGCGACGGCGAACGATTCGTCCACGATGTCGAGGGCGGTCAGGTTCTCGTCCCGCCCGAAGATCTGTCCGGTGAGTTCCAGCTTCTGTATCGACCAGCGTTGCCCGCCGTCCTCGGTGCGCAGGAGGTACCCGTTGTTGCCCAGTGCCATGCCGAAGCGGTCGGTGAGCATCTCCACGTGCTGGATCTCGGCGCCGATGCCGTTGGTGACATACTCCCAGTTCATCCCCCCGTCGGAGGTGCGGTAGAGCATCCCGTGCGGGCCGGTCAGCCAGCCGTGATCGGCATCGAGAAAGTTCAGTTCCCAGGTGAAGGGAAGATCTCCCGATCGCTCCAGCGTCTTGGTCCACGTCTGGCCGAGGTCTCCCGAGATCCAGACATCGCCCATCGCCGAGCAGCCCGCCAGACCATCATCACCCACGCGGCACAGGTCGCCCAGCGGGCCGTCGCTCCCGAACACCGTCGGGAGCGCGTCCCAGGTCTGGCCGTAATCGGTGGACTTGTAGACCCGGCCGGTCTCGACGCCCGCGGCGACGGCTGTCGCGTCATCCAGAAACAGAACGTCGTTGCAGGTTACATCGAGCGTTCGCGTCCATGACGTGCCGCCGTTCTGTGTCCGATAGACGCCGCGGGTGTGGTCGGCCTGCATGCTGCCCGCGATAAGCCCCAGTCCTTCCGCGCGGAAGTCCATCCCGTAGATCACCGGGCATTCAGGCCATCCGGCACGCCGCTGCCATGTCTGTCCGCCGTCGGTCGTGACCGCGAGCGAACTCCCGCCGCTGAAGTAGCCCTCTGTTGGCGACAGAAACACGATCTGGTTCCATGTCCCCAGGAGCCCCGACATCGGTTGCCATGTGGCGCCGCCGTCGGTGGTGAAGAGCTGGTCGTTGTTGTTCCCCGTGATCCAACCGCGTTGGGCGTCGAAGAAGCGGATGTCGTAATACGGATCAGCTCCGTAGTCTGCCAACGAGCGCTCGGTCCATGTCTGGCCCCCGTCAATCGTCTCGAACAACGCGCGGTTCTGGCCGATGATGAACCCGTGGTCCGGGCTCGTGAACGCCGCGCCGTTCAGGTCGCGGTTGGTCGGGAGCGGCGTCTGGGTCTGCCAGGTCTGGGCGGAGACGCCGCAGGCCGCGAGGCCGACCGCTGCGACCGTCCAGAGTCTCGCGGTGACCGAACGTGACTTCGTGTTCATGCTTGCTCCAGTGTGCCGGCGTGTACGCAGAATCGAAGCGCAGGTGCGGTCCGGCTAGCAGACGGCGTTCCATGTGTTGAGGAACGCGAGTACATCGAGCGTGTTGACATCGCCATCGCCGTTGAAGTCCGCGGACTGCTCTCCGGCGGCCCAGGCATTGAGGAACGCCAGCACGTCGAGGGTGTTGACATCGCCGTCGCCATTGAAGTCGGCCCGGCATGAGCCGCTCGGGTTCCAGATGACCATGGTCTCCGGGCGGGTGCCCGGAGTCTCGATGATGTCGCCGTTCTGGGTGAGGGTGCCGTCGGGGTTGATCACGAAGGAGTAGAGGCCGTAGACGTCGTCGGTCGCCGTGGACTCGTCGGTGATGAAGACGAAGCCGTCGGTCTCGACGACGTCTCCGATGGTGCCCTGCAGGCCGACGTCGAAGCTGTAGCCGGTAGCGGTCAGCGAGCCGTCGTTGGGGTCGATCGTGAAGGTGCGGACGGTCGCGTCGGTGCCGTGGCCGGCGATGAGGTAGTCGCCGCTGCTCGCGATGCACATGTAGGCGGGCGACTGTCCGGGGCTGGTGTAGGGCGAGGGATCGACGTCTGTCGAGCCGTCGGGGTTGACATCGAACCCGAGAATGTTGCGGCCGGATCCGGAGATGCCGCATCCGGCGTACATGCGTGTGCCGTCGGGCGAGAGTTTGATGTCGATGGTGTAGAGCCCGGCGAATGTCGTGTCGAGGAGCGACACGGTGCGGTCGGGGTTGACGCTGTAGGCGCGGACCGCGTTGCCGAACGAGTCGTTGGCGTAGAGCACGGTGCGGTCGGCGTTGCACTCGAGCGCGGTGAGGAAGCCGCCGGGCGACTCGGTGTCGAGGATGGTCAGCGTCGGTGTGGGCGACTCCTCGTAGTCGTACACACGGAATGAGCTGGAGCCGAAGACTGACGAGGCGACGGCGATCGTGTCGCCGGCGAGCCACTCGACGGCGAGCGGGGAGTCGGGGATCTGGAACGTCGCGACGCTGCTGAGGCTGCCGTCGGACGCGACGGCGATGATTGTGAGGATCTCGGTCGAGTTCGCGGTCGCGTGGGTGAGGGCCAGTCGAGAACCGTCGGGGCAGACGGCGATGTCGGTCGGCCAGTCGGAGACGTCGAGCGACCCGACCTGGGTGGGCCTGCCGTCGTCGCCGATGCGGTAGGCGATGACCGAGTCGCTGACGTTGTGGACGAGGAAGAGGGTGGGGAAGTCGGTCTGGGCGGTCGCGATCGGGGCGGCGGCCGCGAGGGCTGCGAGGCCGGCGAGCGGGGTGCGGAGCATCCGGGTGGTCATGGTTCGTCTCCTCTGGGATTCCAGAGACGACGCTACCGGACACGCCGGGTCGATGCAAGAGCCACGGGCGGTTTTTGGCTGGGCCGCTAGCACCCCGCCGTCCAGGCGTTGAGGAACGCCAGCACATCGAGCGTGTTGACGCTGCCGTCACCGTTGAAGTCCGCGGCCTCGTCGCCGGCGGTCCAGGCGTTGAGGAACGCCAGCACGTCGAGCGTGTTCACGTCGCCGTCGCCGTTGAAATCGGCGCGGCAGGTGTTGTCGGCGAACTTGGCGACAAACACCTTGTCGGACACGCCGACATCGCCGTACGAACGGCCGTGGACGTAGGCGTTGCCCGCGGCATCAAACCCGACGCGCTTGAAGATGTCCCACCGGGTCTGGGTGTCCGAGAGATCGACGAGGCCCATCTCCGACTGCACCCCGGTCGCCGGGTCGAGCCTGCGGATAACCGCGTCGCGTTCGAACGGTTCTTCAACGTAGAGCTGAGATGAGGTGAATCCGACGACCATCAGTTCGCCGGCGCCGTTGATCCAGAGGTCGGTGCCCGAGTCGTAGTCGGCGGTGCCCTCCGGTCCCCACTCGTCGAGCCAGCGGATCGAGCCGGTTTCGCCGTCGAACGACGCGGTGATCCAGTTCTCGTTGCCGTTGCTGTCGTTGCCGTCGGGGTCGGTGCTGCCGGTGCAATAGACATCGCCGGCCTGGTCGACCATCACGGCCGCGGCATGCTCGTCCTGCCCGGGGTCGATCGCCCGCATCCACTTCTGGGCGCCCGTTGCGCCGTCGTAGCGGATGGTGACCCATCGCCGGTCCGTACCGAGCGGGTCCTCGCCGAAGATCACCACGTCGCCGTTGGGCGCGACCGCGAGGTCGCGAGGTCCCGTCGCGAGCGAGTACGACTTGGACCAGAGTGTGGCGCCGGTCTGGGCGTCGTACTTGATCGTGCGGAACTCGCTGCCGTTGAAGAGTGAGGCGAGGCCGAAGACCACGACGCCGCCGTCGGGCGTGGGCTCGGCGAAGTAGGCAAGATCGTTGTCGAAGAGGAAACGGCCCGAGCCGCGGAACGTCGCGTCCCAGCGTTTGGTGCCGTCGGCGTTGAGGCAGACCGTGCCATAGTCGAGCTTGAACCCGTCGGTCCCCGCGGCCCCTGTCGCGACCACGCCGCCGTCGGGCAGGGCGGTGATCCACTGCGGGCTCTCGATCCTGAGGTCACCGGCGTCCCAGTATTCGGTCCACTCGAGTGCGCCGCTGGTGGCGTCGTACTTGAGGATCACGAAGTCCGAGTCCCCGAAGTTGAGCGTTGAGCTGCGCCCGAGCACGTACACCCACGCCCCGTCGGCCGACACGGTCACGCCCGCAGCGATGTCCTGGTCGCTCTCGCCGTCCCAGATCCGCTGCCAGGCGAACGAGCCGTCCGGGTTGAAGCGGACCAACTCGATGTCGTCGTCGCCGCCGTTGTGCTCGATGGAGGCCACGGCGAAGGTCGCCCCGTCGGGCGCCACCGCGTGCCGAACCGGCGTGTAGTCGTCGCCGTCGCGGTGGCTGGAGACCCACTCGGGGGCGATCTGTGCCGTGGCGACAGGGCTGAGGCTGCCGCCCGCGATAACGAGCGTGATGAAGAGGGGACGGGTGCGCATGTCGTGCTCCGGGTGATCGAGACCGAGTGAACTCTGTCGAGTGGGCATGCAAACACCGTGCCCTCAGGACTGGTCCTCACCGGAGCGAGGGATTGGACAGCATCGGCCACATCTGGCCTGAAGCTGCCCCATCAGTGGACAATAATGGCCAGGCGGTGCCCGCTCAGCAGCCGGCGTTCCACGCGTTCAGGAACGCGAGGACATCCTGTGTGTTGATGATGCCGTCTTCGTTGAAGTCCGCAGCCTCATCGCCCGCGGCCCAGGCGTTCAGGAACGTGAGAACGTCGATCGTGTTGACCGTGCCGTCGCCATTGAAATCGGCCGTACACCCGGCCAGGTCGAACAGGTACGCCGACCCGGTGTTGGCCCCGTTCTCGATGTCCGACTGCGGCGAGCCCGCCACCACCAGGCCGCCGTCGATGGCGATCGAATGGCCGAAGTGATCTTCGGCAGCGCCGTCCGAGGGCACGAGCTTTGCGGTCTGTGTGCCGGTTGCGACATCGAACACGAAGGCCGCCCCCGAGTGAGCCCCGTTGTCTTCGGTGCCGACCGCCCCGAGCGCGGCCAGCCCGTCGCGGATCGCGATCGATGTGCCGAGATAGTCGTTCGGCGCCCCGCCCTCCGCCGCGAGCATGTGCAGTTGGGCGCCGCTCGTGGCGTCGAACAGGAATCCGGCCCCCGCGCTGAAGACGCCGTCGGTGTTCTGTTGGTGCGCGCCCACCGCGACCACGCCACCATCGATCGCGATCGACCAGCCGAACTGGGCGAAGAGATTCCAGCTCTCCGGGAGCAGCCGCACGACATGATCGCCGCTCGCGGCATCGAACACGTGGGCGGTGCCCGTGTGCTTCCCGAACTGGCCGCGGTACGGCTCCCCGACCGCGACGAGGCCGTTCTCGATCGCCACCGAGCGCCCGAAGTAGGACCACGCTGCACCGAAGGGCTCGGGCAGGAGCTGCGACACCTGGTCTCCGGTCGAGGCATCGAACACGTACGCGACCCCGAACGCGAAGTTTCGCAGGTCGGCGCCCACGGCCACGAGGCCGTCATCGACTGAGACCGAGACGCCGAAGCCGTCTCCCGCTCCGCCGTCGTCGGCGAGGAGCTTGGCCAGCTGCGCTCCGGTCGTCGCGTCAAAGACATACGCCGAGCCGGAGTTGAGGCCGCGGTCGTCATCGCCCCTGGCACCGACAACGACGAAGCCATCGCGGATCGCCACCGCGCAGCCGAACTCATCACCGGCCTCACCGTCGTCGGGAACCAGCTTGGCGAGTTGGGCGCCGGTCGCGGAGTCGAACAGGTAGGCTGCGCCGGAGCGTTCGCCGTTGTCGTCATCAGCGACTGATCCAACGACGACGATGCCGCGGTCGGCAGCAACAGCGACACCGAACATGTCACCGGCTTGGCGGTCCTCGGCGAGGATCTTGAGGTCCTCGCTCAGGGGTTGGGCGTGGGCGATCGCGCCGGCGGTGCACAGCAGGGCGGCGAGCAACGGACTGTGGATTGAGGGGAAGCGGGGCATTGTCAGCTCCTTCCGGGATGAATGTGGAAAATGAAACGCACTTAGCATCCGGCGCTCCAGGCGTTGAGGAACGCGAGGACATCCAGGGTGTTGATGGTGCCATCGTTGTTGAAGTCGGCCCTGGGATCGCTCGAGGACCAGGCGTTGAGAAACGAGAGAACATCCTGCGTGTTCACGATGCCATCGCCGTTGAAGTCTGCATGGCATTCGTCCATCGAGACCGTCAGCACCGCGATCCCGCGGCTCGCGCAGGCCAGCCAGAGCTCGTACCCGCCCTCGACCTCGCGCACCTCGGCGTCCCAGATCTGCTCATGGGGCAAGCCGTCTGCTCGGGTGAGTCTGCCGAAGTTCACGCCGTCGAACCACTCGATCGCGCCTTCAACGTTCTGGCTGTTGAAGTTGGTGAACCACACCCGCCCGTCGGGCGTGACCGCGAGCGGTGTCACCTGGTCGGCCGTCATGGCCGAGTTGCTGCTGTGATACCACTCGTGCGTCCCCGTTGCGGGGTCGAGGCGGAAGAGCCCCTCCGTGGAGCCAACCCACGCGACGCCGTCACGCTGGCACACGACGCCGGTGAGCGAGTCGTGCATGGGATTGAGTTCGGGGAAGTCAGTCGTCTCGCGGCTGAAGCGGTATGAGCCGTCGGTACGGACGGCCTCGAAATTGGCGCACGCCCACACGGTGCCCGCGCGGCTGGGGTCCGGAACGACATTGGCGCCCCAGCCGTCGATGCCGACCGAGACGAACTGCGAGCCATCGTGGTAGCGCAGGCTGTAGTAGTTGCCCATCGTCCAGAGGCGCCCGAGAGAGTCCTCCGCCAGACCGTCGGACGTCGAACCCTCTTCCAGCGTGCGGAAGCCCGAGCCGGTCCACTCCCGAATGCCGTTCGAGTAGGGGTTGAAGGCGGTGTCGCCGGTCGAAGGGCGGAAGCAGATCGCGTCGGCGTTGTCGCAGGGGTACGGCCAGTCGCCACCGAGGCCGTAGGTCAGGACGTTGAAGTTGTACCAGCGGAGCCCATCGAACACGCCGATGCCGCCGACGCCCGGCCCGCCATTGCAGGTGAACCAGACGTCCCCGTTGTCGGCCAGTGAGATGTCGCGGACCCAGTTGTCCATCTGGCCGTTGTTCGACAGGCGATGGCGCTGCCAGAAGCCGCTCCCCGCGTCGCGCTTGGCGGCCCCGCCGTTGCCGGACACCCACACATCGCCGTCGGGTTCGCGGCCTATGGCGTACGTGTGCCCGCCGCTGCGCCATTCGCCAAGAGAGGGCGTCCAGGTCGTGCCGTCGAAGGAATAGGCGTGCGATCCGCCGCCGATCATCACGGCCTGCCGATCGCCGAACGCGCGGAAGGCATTGAGCTCGATCGCTCCCTCAAAGGGCATGGCGGGTGCGACCCATGTACCGTCGGGCCGCAGATACTCGAGCGAGTAGAGCCGACCGGGAGAGACCTGGCGGAGCATCCAGATGTTGCCCGCATCGTCGTCGCCGTTGGCAATGACGGACTCGACCTCGCCGGGGTCGTCGTTGTTGGGCAGAACGGTGAACTGCTGAGAGTCGCTGTCGAACGTCGCGATGCCGAACGCGTCGTCGATCCAGACGGTGTAACCGCCGGTCGGTTTGGGTTGGATGGCGACCGCCTCCGTGGTGGTCCAGCCGGGCCAGTTGTTGTCGTTGGTGTCGTAGGTCCACACCGTCCAGTCGCCGTTGGCGGGATCGTGGCGATAGAGGCCGCCACCGTTGCCGTAGCTGGCAAACCAGACTGAGCCGTCGGGGGCGATGGAGACGTCCATCGTGCGCCCGCCGCGGAATGGAGAGTTCTCAGGGTCGTACCGAACGAATGAGTCGGGACCGACGGCCGGGTCGAAGTACAGGGCCCCTCGCCAGGTGCCCATCCAGAGCGCCCCGGATTGATCCTGGCAGAAATCGCTAATTCTCGCGGCACCGGTGAACTCGGAACTCCCCATGACCGGGTAGTCGATGTTGGAGAAGTTCTCCCAGCGGTTCTCGGCCTCGATGTAGCGAGAGAAGCCGCCCTCCTCAAAGAACGGGTCGTACCCGCCGATGTAGGGCGTGCCGTCGGGAGCGATCCAGATGGCGTCGGAGAAATCGCCCATGACGCCGGTGTTGCCCGGGCGGTGATAGCGCCAGGAGTAGTCAAGCTCGGCCGACTGCGCCAAGGCGGCTCCTGTTGTCGCCGCGAGAACGATGGAAATCAGGGTGCACTTCATTGGTTTCTCCAACCTGCAATGGACAGCACTCGCCGAACGGGTGATGTCTTGGAAGATCTCTGACGCCCCGCCGTGCGGCCGTCGCCGAACAACAGGGCAATGAGTGAGTGAACGCAGCCGCCTTCGCCGCTGACGTTGACCCGCTGCGGGCAGCGGCGGGCGTACGTCACGGTGTCGTCACTGAGTCCGACAGCCTGTTGACGGCCGGTCTGGATGGTGGGAAGAGACCGGCCACGCTGCCACCCGATGACCGCCGATGTGGCGGTCATCGCACGGGCAGTCTCCGTGGCGCGGGCAGGTATTGACATCTGCAGCACTCCCAGCGGTGGCACCCGGCGTCTCCGGGCGGAACTCTGTGAGGTCATCTGCAAATACTATGCCAAAAGCGGACGATTTGGTACTGAATCGGTCTCAAGGCGGTCAACGAGGCCAAAGAGGTGCTTTCTTTCCGTGCACCGCCGAGGCGTGCCGCGGTGGGCGTGCGCCCATCGGCCACGCGCCGCCACCGTCCGGCCGGGCCTGGCCAGATTCAGCAGCCCGCGTTCCAGAGATTGAGAAACGCGAGGACATCCTGGGTGTTGACCGAGCCGTCGTCGTTGATGTCGGCGCGGGGGTCTTCGGCGACCCAGGCGTTGAGGAACGCCAGAACGTCCACCGTGTTGACCGCGCCGTCGCCGTTGAAATCGGCAACGCACCCGTCGGTCAGATCGATCGCGAAGAAGATCGCGTGCGGGTCGTCGTCGGGCCCGGCCACCGTCGTGCCGCTGAAGTAGGCGGTGCGGCCGTCGGGGGTGATGCGGGCCCAGTCGGTCGCGAGGTGCCGCGTGCCGGGATAGGTCTCACCCGGGAGCGGCACCTCCCAGAGCATCGCGCCGGTCGCGGCGTCGTGGGCCCAGATGAATCCGGGCTCGCCGAAGTTGGGCGTGCCGTGCACGAGCAGTGTGGAGCCGTCGGGCGTGATCTCCGGTCGCCCGAGGACATTGCCGGTGTTGTTGTGCCAGCGAAGGGTTCTGGTGTGGGGGTCGAGCGATTCGAGGTGGCCGAGGTCGCGGACGTAATACAGCGCGTCGTTCGGCCCGACAACGATGTCGCCGCAGCCGCTGTTGAAGTCGGCGTCGTAGGTCCACGCGATGCTGCCGTCGTCAGGGTTGAGCGCCTGAATGACCCAGCCGGGGCCCGCCGCGATGAAGTCGGGTGTGTACAGCCTGCCATCGGCGCCGATCGCCGGCTCGGCCCCGCGTGAGGTCGGGCCGACGGGCGCGGCCCACCGCTGGTTGCCGTCAAGATCGAACGCGTAGAGATGGTTGTCGCTCCGGAGATTCATGCCGATGTACACCTGATCGATCGGCCCGTCGGGCTGCGACGGTCCGAAGACCGTGCGCTTGCCGAGGCTTCCATAATCGAACAGTGTGGGGGTGCCGGTGTTGTTCCACCGCAGTGAGCCGGCGGTATCGAGCGAGACCGCCCCCGGGCCGTAGTCGAACGCGCCGTAGAGATGGCCATCGGGCCCGACGGTGATCGCGTTCTGCAATCCCTGGGCGGAGGCGTCCTCGTACGTCCACGAAACCTCTCCCTGCGGCGAGATCGCAAAGATCGTCTGGATACTGCCGCAGTAGAGCGTGCCGTCGGGGCCGGCGGCTGGCGGGATGTAGGGATACCACGACGCCGAGGCGGCCCACAGCAGCGCGCCGTCCGGGCTGAGCGCGTAGACGTGCCCGCCCGAGGTGTGCAGATAGACCGTGCCATCCGGCGCGAGCGCCGGCCGGAACCACTGGTTCATGCCGTCGGATTCGAACGTCCACCGCATGCGGCCGTCGGACTGGCGGACCGTGACATCAAGAACTACCTCGTTGCTCGGTTCGCCGCCGGCGCGCACGCGTACGGCGTTGCCGCCGAGCGCTGCGCCCTCGGGGACATACGCGACGATGCGCCCGTCGGTCCACGTGGTCACGATCGCGTCGAGCTTGTCAAACTCCACCGCGCTGCTCTCGCTGCGAGCACCGAATCCCGAACCCTCGAGTACCACGCGGCCGCTCCGGGGCAGTGACGAGTTGTTCACGCTCTCGATAATGGGCTGCGCACCCGCCGCGGCTGCGCACACCGCAACGGCAAAGCCGGGCGAGCATCGAGCGTTCAAGCGGGCGCGCAGCATCGTGTCTCCTCTCGGGCCAAGGCAACGAATGGTTGTGGAAGATCGCTCGTCCTGCAGCAAGTCCCGTACCGCAATCTACACAAGGCCGGGGACCGGTTCAAACAGAATCTCCGCGAGGCTGCTCCGCGCGTTGCGCGCGCAGGGCCGGCGGCTGGCGGATAGTGGCCACTCCCTAGCAGCCGGCGTTCCACCGATTGAGAAAGGCCAGCACGTCCTGCGTGTTGATCACACCGTCACCGGTGAAGTCGGCGCTGTCGTCGCCGGCGACCCAAGCGTTCAGAAAGGAAAGCACGTCGCGGGTGTCGATCACCCCGTCGTGGTTGAAGTCGGGGATCGGCATCAGATTGCCCTTGATGATGTAGACCCTGTTGCCGTTGCCGGCCGCGCCCAGGATCTCGGGGATGCCGTCGCCGTCGGTGTCGCCCATGCCCACCGCGTCGAAGCCGAGCTGTTCGTTTGTGCCGCGGGCGGTGGTGATGGTGCGGAGGATCGAGCCGTCGCACCCGCTGAAGATGTAGATCCGTCCCACGCCGTCGCCGCCGTTGAGTGTGTAGGCCCCGACGGCGAGGTCGGCGTGCCCATCGCCGTTGACATCGCCCGCGCCGCGCCCGCACCCGAGGCCCTCGTTGGACGGCGCGTCGTAGTTGAACAACTGCGAGCCGTCGGCCCCGGAGAAGACGTACGCCCGGCTGTCGGCGTAATCGCCAACGTAGATATCCGGCGTGCCGTCGGCGTCAAAGTCGCCCGGCCCGCCGACGAAGAACTCGCCGAACTGCACCCCGGTGTCGTCGGCCAGCAGCGTGTGGATGACCGAGCCGTCGGCGCCGGAGTAGACGTAGCAGGCGCCATTCTGAGCACCGCCGCCCTTCTTGGCGCTCGCGGCATAGTCGGGCACGCCGTCGTGGTCGATGTCGCCAACGCCCGACATCCCGCTGCCGAGCTGATCGTTCGCGGCCGTGCCGAGGTGAACGCGGATGACCGAGCCGTCCACCCCCGAGTGCACGTACACGCGGCCGGAGTTGGTCCCGCCCGCGTCGCCGTCGGTCCTGGGTGCGCCGACGATGAAGTCGTCGAGCCCGTCGCCATCGATATCACCGATGCCCGCGACCGCGTGGCCGTAGGCCTCGCCGATCTCGTCGCCGGTCACCGAGAGCAGGAGCGAGCCGTCGGCGCCGGAGTAGACATAGGCGTTGCCCGCCGAGGTGCCGCCCTGGCTGCCCTGCGCCCCGCCGAGGATGTCGTGCACGCCGTCGCCATCGACATCGCCGGCGTCGGCCATCGCGTACCCGAGGTTTGTCGCCGCGAGCGGCCCGTCGAAGCTGAAGAGCAGGTCGGCGGTCGCGCCGGAGTAGACATACAGGCGTCCCGATCTCGTGCCGTTGGGTGTGGCCAGGCTGGGTGCGCCGGTGATCCAGTCGCCAACCCCGTCGCCGTTGATATCGGCGAGCTCGCTGACGGCCCAGGCGAAGCCGCCGCCCTCGCCGTCGATGATGTGCAGGGCCGTCGCGTCGGCCTCGAGGAACTGGGCGCTGCAGGCGGACGAAGCCAGGGCGAGCAGGAGGGCGGCTGTTGCGGTGCGCATGCGAAATTCTCCGTGCGGGCACGTCGGGGACGTGATATGCGGGATAGGCCGGCGTGGTGCCGCGGCCCGATCGGAGGAAGATACCGAACGCCCTCGGGCGAAACTGTCGCGATCTTGCGAACTTTCGGATCGACCCGAGATCGCCCCAAGATCGCGAGCCCAACCCGCGTTGCGGGCCGGTCAGGCGGCCCCGGCGCGGGAGATCCGCGAGAGCACGTCCGCGTTCCGCAGCCGCCGCGGCGGCACGCCGAACGCGCGGCGGAAGTGCTCGGTGAAGTGGCTGTGCGTGCTGAAGCCCAGCCGGACGGCGAGCATGGCCAGATCACGCTCGCCCGCGAGCACGGCCTCGGCCGCTTCGCGCAGCCGCAGCTGCGTCAGGTATTGATGCATCGTCACGCCCAGCTGCTGCTTGAACATCCGGCAGAGATGGCTCGGCGAAACGCACACGCGGCGGACGATCTCATCGAGCGTCCACGCAAAGCCGGGATCGGTCGCCAGCAGCTCGCGCACGTCCTCGACGGTCCGGCGTCGGGCCTGCGCAGTATCGTCGCGCGAGGGCCGGGGAGCGGCGCGGCCGCGAGCGGCCGCCTCGGCCGTCAGCAGGTCACGAACCAGCGTGATCGCGGCCTCGTCGGCCAGCAGCGATGATGCCGGCTCGTTGTGCGTCAGCCCGTGGCTCAGCGCCTGGTGCCGCAGATAGCAGCCCGCGGGGCTCGGCCCGTGGTCAAGATCGAATGGGCGGTCGGGCTGGGTGGCGAGCGACGACCTGCAGTCTCGCAGCAACTCGTGGGCGTGGTCCCCCTTCAGTGCGATCCACACGGCGCTGTCGCCCCGGTCGTGCAGCAGGCCCCGCCGGTAGGGCTGCCCGTCGTTGTAGTACATCACGATGTTTCGGTCGGCGAGCACCGGGTCGCGGTCGGCCGGATGGATCCGCACGGGCACAGAAGGAAACACGACGACCGTGCCGTTGATGATGTTCTCCGTGTGCCAATGCGGCTCGTCCGGCGCGCAGACAAAGTGCCCGATGCGGACGGTGGGGGAGTCGAAGAGGATGCGTTCGCTGGGCATGGTGGCGCTCGGGCCGCGTGCGTGCGGCGTCACCCCGGCTGCACGCAGTCTACCGTGACAGGCCGCCCGGGTTGCAGTCGCCGTGCAGCTTCGCCGCGGCTTGTGTGCGATTCGAGCCTCACGCCAGCGACAGCGACTCGCCCGCCGCCAATTCTCGGACGGTTACCCCCTGGGGGGCAAAGCCCGACGCGTCCTGGCGGAGCAGGCCGAATGTCTTGTAGTGCATCGGCACGACCACGGGGGCCGCGATCATCTCCGCGGCACGGGTCGCCAGCTCCGGCCCCATGGTGTAGCGGTCGCCGATCGGGACCATCGCCACGTCGGGCCGGTAGATCTCGCCGAGCATCTTCATGTCGCCGAAGAGCCCGGTGTCGCCGCAGTGATAGACCGTCTTGCCGCCGAGCCGGACAACCGCGCCCATCGGCTGGCCGAGATAGCGGCCGTTGCTCGACGAGGAGTGGAACGCCTGGGTGAAGGCCACCCAGCCCCACGGGGCCTCGATGCGCCCGCCGGGGTTGCCGTCCTCGATCTGCCCGACGCCGAGCTCGTGTAGATACTGCCCGACTTCGAAGCTGCAGTACACCGTCGCGCCGGTGCGATTGGCGATGGCCACGGTGTCGCCGATGTGGTCGTCGTGCCCGTGGGTCAGGACGATCGCGTCGGCCTGCTGCTGGTCGGCCTTGAGCCCCGCGGCCTCGGCGATGGGGTTGCCGGTCAGGAACGGATCGATCAGCACGCGCACGCCCTTGTGCTCGAGGGCGAACGCGGAGTGGCCGAGAAACGTGACTTTGGTGCTCATGGCGTGAGTCTATCGCCGAGCGCGAGGCCTATGCCACCAACGCAAAAAAGAGCCCCTCGCGCGAGCGAGGGGCTTGGACGGATGCGGGTTGTTGCCACGGTCCCCTCGCTTGCGCGAGGGGCTCTGTCGCGTGATCACGCGCCCTGCGTGCTCAGGCCGCGGATGCTCGCCTCGCGGCGGATGATCTGCTGGTTCTTCGACGCGTCCTCGGCCTCGGTGAAGTTCTCGCCGAAGCGGAACAGACGGAAGCTGTTGGCAAAGACGAAGATCTCGCCGGCGAAGTGGTAGAGGCCCGCCTCCCACACCTCGAGCTTGCCGGTCGCGGCGATCACCAGACCGATCAGCACGATCACGATCGACGCCGCGATGTTCTGCGCGATGATGGTCCGGGTCCGCCGGGCCAGCTCGATCAGGAACGGGATGCGGTCAAGGTCGTCGGTCATCAGCGCCACGCCCGCCGAGTTGGTCGCGATGTCCGAGCCGGAGAGGCCCATGGCCACGCCGACGTCGGCGGCTGCGAGCGAGGGGCCGTCGTTGATGCCGTCGCCGACCATCATCGTGCGGTAGCCCTGATCGACGAGCTGCTTGATCTGCTGGTGCTTCTCTTCGGGCAGGCACTCGGCCTCGATCGCGTCCACACCGACCGCCTGGCCGACGCGCTTGGCAACGCTGAGCCGGTCGCCGGTGAAGATCGCGATGGTGCGGACGTCCAGCTCACGCAGGTGATCGATGATCGCCGCGGTGCCGGGCTTGACCTTGTCCTCGAGGCCGACGGCGCCGAGGTAGCGTCCGTCACGCAGCACGTGCACGCTGCTCATGCCCTCGATCTTCTTCTCGACCTCGGCCATCTGGCCGGAGACCTCGGGGGCCAGCTCGCGGATCCACGTGGCGCGACCGGCGCACAGCTCGCCCATGCTGGTGCGAGACCTGACGCCCCGGCCGTGGATCTCCTCGTAGTCGTTGCTGCCGTCGATCTCGACACGGGCCTGCCGGGCGGTGCGGATGATCGACTGGGCGAGCGGGTGGTTGGAGTGCTGCTCGCCGTTCGCGGCGGCCGCGAGAAGCTCGGCGCCCTCCACGCCCGCCGCCGGTGCCAGACGCGAGACCTCGAACCGGCCCGTGGTGATCGTGCCGGTCTTGTCCATGACGATCGCGTCGACCGAGGCCGCGGCCTCGAGATAGTTCACTTCCTTGATCAGGATGCCGACGCGTGCCGCCGAGGCGAACGCCGCGACCGTCGCACTCGGGCTCGAGAGCAGCAGCGAGGCGGGGCAGCAGACGATGAGCACGGTGATCGCGGTCAGCGTGGCCTCGCTCTGGGTGTCGGGGTTCTGGCTCATGACAAACCAGACCACGCCCGCGACCGACAGCGCCACGGGCACGAAGAACCGCGCGACCTGCTCGATGAGCACCTGGCGCGGTGACCGGGTGTCCTCGGCCTCGCGGATGAGCTGGCTGACCTTCCCGATCGTCGTCTCGTCGCCGACCAGCGTCGCACGCATGTCGAGCGGGCCGGTCAGGTTGGTCGTGCCGGCGTAGACCTCGTCGCCCTCTTCCACCTCGACCGGCGCGGCTTCGCCCGTGAGCGAGGCCTGGTTGATCGTGGTGCGGCCCTTGACCACCCGGCCGTCCACCGGCAGGTTCTCACCCGGGCGGACGCGGACGATATCGCCGACCTTGACCTCGCCGAGGCTGACCTCCTGCTCGACGCCGTCCACCACCACGCGGGCGGTGTCGGGCGTGAGGGCGATCAGCTCTTCGATGGCGCGGCGGGCGCCGAAGGCCGTGCGGTTGAGCACCGCGTCGGCGACGAGCAGGATGAATGCCAGCCAGCCGGCGGTCTCGTACTTGGTTGCCGCGATCGCCGCCATGATGGCGATGGCCGCGAGCGTCGAGCTGCTCGGTGCGCCGCGGCGGATCTCTTTCCACGCCAGCACGATGAGCGGGAAGCCCAGCATCACCGCAGCCGCGGCCGCCGGGAGCTGAGTCACCAGCGGGTGGGTCACGTCCATCCACAACGCGGCGCGGGACGCGATCAGCAGGATCGCGCCGAAGAGATAGAGCACGATGCTCCGCTCGTCGGTCTCGCCGTGCGAACAGGCGAGCATCCGCCCGTCCTCGTGGTCGTGCGAGTGGTCGCAGTTTTCGTCGTGGTGATGGTGGTGCGCGGCTGAAGCCATCGGCGGTCGCTCCCATCGGAGGGCAAGGGTGAGCAGGCTCGGTGGGCGGTCGCCCGTGAGCCCAATGGTTGTTTCGCGGCCGTCCGACGACAGCCGATCGTCTCCCGGACCAGAACAGCCCGGGCGACGATGGTATGCCCGCGAGCGCGGGGTCTTGGCAGCTTCCGTACGGCCATACTGCCCGAGCGGTTCAGCCCCTATCCTCGAAGGGCCCGATCGCGAGCACCACCCAGAAGATCCGCCGGGCAGGCACGGAGCGGTATGCCGAAATCATCCGAACATAAACCAGCCGTCTGCATCCTCGGGCTCGGCCAGATGGGCCTGGTCTGCGCGAGCCTCCTCGCCGGCACCGACCCCGGTGCCGATGCAGACCCCAACCGGCCAACAGTCCGCATGTGGGGCCACAGCCTCGACGAGGCGGGGGCTCTCGCCCAGACCCGGCACAGCCGCCGGCTCGAGGGTTTCACCCTGCCCGACTCCGTCCGCGTCTGCATCGCTGACGCCGAGGCCCTCGCCGGAGCCGACATCATCGTCAACTCCGTACCCGTCCAGTTCATCCGTGAGGCGTGGACGCGGATCCGGGCCCACGTGCCGCCCCACGCGGGCGTCGTGAGTGTCTCCAAGGGCATCGAGAACGACACGCTCCTGCGCCCGACGCAGATCGTCGCCGACGTCCTCGCAGACGACCCCGACGCCCGTCCACGCCCTTTCGCCACGCTCAGCGGCCCGACCATCGCCGCGGAACTGGCCCGGGGCCTGCCCGCGACCATGATCGCGGCCGGCGACGACCCGGCCTTCGCCGACCGGGTCCAGCAGCTCTTCAGCACCAGCTACCTGCGGGTCTACACCAACCCCGACCTGCTCGGCGTCGAGATCGCCTCGGCGACCAAGAACGTCATCGCCCTGGCCGCCGGTGTGCTCGACGGGCTCCAGGCCGGCTACAACGCCAAGAGCGCCCTGCTGGCCCGCGGCTTGGCCGAGATCGCCCGGCTCGGCACCGCAATGGGGGCCAACCGGGAGACGTTCTTCGGCATCGCCGGCGTGGGCGACCTCGCGACGACGTGTTTCAGCCCCGAGGGCCGCAACCGCTCGTGCGGCGAGGCGCTGGGCAAGGGCCAGAAGCTCGACGCCTACCTGCGGGGCTCGCCCTTCGTGGTTGAGGGAGTCGCGACAACGCAGTCGGTGATGGACCTCGCCCGCAAGTACAGGGTCGAGATGCCGATCACCGAGTCGGTCTACTCGGTGCTCTTTGAGGGCGTGGACCCGATCAGCGCGATCGGCAAGCTGATGAGCCGCGAACTCAAGCAGGAGCGGGTGGGCTAACACCCGCCGGCGACGTGAATTACTCAGGATCTCGCCCGCCACGATCCTCGCAGAAACCGCCGGTCGGGTCGCCCCGGCACAACTGTCGATTGGGGCCCGATCCGGCCGATAGTCCGCACCAAGACACGTTGTGCCGTCCCCGCCTGGAAGTGCGGGCGGTGTCGCAGCGCCAGGAGCCGCCATGGGATTTCCCGCACCAGCCCCCGCCTCTGCCGATGTCGGCGTCGTCGGTCTCGCGGTCATGGGCCAGAATCTGGCCCTCAACATCGCCGACCACGGATTCGCCACGGCGGTCTACAACCGCACCGTCAGCGTGACGGAAGAGATGCTCGCCGAGCACCCCGCCGGGTCCTTCGGCGCGGGCTACCGCGGCCGCGGGCCGGGTTCGCTCGTCCCCGCCGCCGATGTCGCCGCCTTCGTCAAGAGCCTGAAGCGCCCGCGCGTGGCGGTCATCCTCGTCAAGGCCGGCAAGGCCACCGACGCTGTGATCAACTCCCTCGCCGAGCACATGGAGAAGGGGGATGTTATCGTCGACGGCGGCAACGCCCACTGGGACGACACCGCCCGGCGCGAGAAGGAACTCAAGGCCCGGGGGCTGCTCTTCGTCGGCTCCGGCGTCTCCGGCGGTGAATTGGGCGCACGGTTCGGCCCGAGCCTCATGCCCGGAGGGGACCAGGACGCGTGGGCGGCGCTCAAGCCGGTCTGGACCGCCATCGCCGCCAAGGTGGACGGCGCGACCGGCAAGCCGATCGAGGGCGAAGCACCCGGCAAGCCGGTGGACGCACCCAACGCCGAGGCCTGCACCGCCCACATCGGTCCCGGCGCCGCGGGCCACTTCGTCAAAATGGTCCACAACGGCATCGAGTACGCCGACATGCAGATGATCGCCGAGGCCTGCGCGCTGCTCCGCGGCGTGCTGGGGCTGCGGCCAGACCAGATGGCCGAGGTCTTCCGCGAATGGAACACGACCGAACTCGACTCGTTCCTCGTCGAGATCACCGCCGACATCCTCGCCCAGACCGACCCCGTTTCCGGCGGCCCCTTCGTGGACATCGTCCTCGACGCCGCGGGCCAGAAGGGCACCGGGCGGTGGACCAGCGAGGCGGCCCTGCTGCTGGGTGTCCCCGCGCCCACCATCGCCGAGGCGGTCTTCGCCCGCGCGATCAGCGCACAGAAAGAGCTGCGCGTGAACGCCTCGACCGTGCTCCGTGGCCCGGGCCACCCCGAGTTCAAGGGCAACCAGGACCGCTTCATCGAGGCGGTGCGCAGGGCGCTCTACTGCTCGAAGGTCTGCGCCTACGCCCAGGGCTTTGCCATGATGGCCGAGGCGTCGCGCGAATGGGAGTGGGGGCTCGACTTCGCCTCGATCGCGAGCATCTGGCGCGGCGGGTGCATCATCCGTGCCCGCCTGCTGCACACCATCACCCAGGCCTACTCCGGAGCGGGCGACCTGCCCAACCTGCTCATGGCGCCGACGTTCGTCACGCAGATCGGCGAGTGGCAGGACGCATGGCGCGAAGTCGTCGCCAGTGCCGCGGCGATGGGCATCGCGGCCCCGGCGTTCGCGAGCGCGCTTGCCTACTACGACGCGCTGCGCACCGCCAGCGGCAGCGCGAACATGATCCAGGCCCAGCGCGATTATTTCGGAGCGCACACCTACGAGCGCACCGACACCGCGCGGGGCAAGTTCTTTCACCTTGACTGGCCCCACCCCGAGCGTCCACAGCACGAGGCCTGACCATGCCGAGCGATCCAGCGCCCGCCAACGCCACCCAGACCCCCTGCGTCACCGTCACCGACCGTCCCGCACTCGCGCCGATTCGTCCGGTTGAGGTGCTCCCCTCGGGCGCCATCCGGACCGCACGGCTCCTCCTCCGCCCGCTCGCCGAAGACGATCGGTCTGAGTTCATCCGCGTGCTCCGCGCGAGCCGGCAGCACCTCGAGACCTTCAGCCCGCTGCACATGCCCGGCGAGACCGACGACCAGGTTTTCGAACGCCAACTCTCGCTGACGATCGAGGGCGAGACCCGCGGCAAGGCCTGCCGGCGCGTCGTCATCGACCGCGAGGGCTCGATCGTCGGCGCCTGCAATCTCAACGCCATCCGACGAGGCCTGAGCTGGGAGGCCGACGCCAACTGCTGGCTCGCCGCCGGTGCCGAGGGCATGGGCTACGCGACCGAGGGCATGGTCGGACTGCTGCGGCACGCCTTCGCAGACCTGCCCGACGGGCTGGGCCTCCACCGAATCATCGCGTGGATGCAGACCGACAACAAACGCAGCGAGCGCATGATCGAGCGTCTGGGCTTCGAACGCGGCGGCGCCGAGAAATCGTTCCTGCACGCCGGCGGGCAGTGGAAACTCCACGAAAAACTGGTCATGACGCCGGAGGGATTCGCCGCGCGTGTGGCGGGCTAGGCCTCGTTCGGCGAGATCATCGACATCGCTTCACGCAGAAGCCCGATCGCCCGGGCGGTCTCCGGGTGCGCCGCGGCGTCGGGCTCGGCGAGCGCAATCGCACGCTCGCACCGAATCACGTGCCTGGCCAGCGTCTTGGGCCCGCCGTCCGCGCGGTACGCGATGTCGCACAGGTTGTCGTAGGCATCGGCGAGCTTGACCAGGCGCGCCCGCCAGTCGGCCTCGCTGAGCCGCAGGTCGTACTCGGGCTCGCGGGAGTCCTCCCGCAGCAGCATGTTCTTGCTCAGCGCCGCCACGATCTCGGCAACGAGCGGGCCGAACTGCTTCTCGATGTCGTCGAAGTCCGCGGGCGTGTCCTCGATCGTGTCGTGCAGGATCGCCGCACAGATCGTCGCGTCGTCGGCGTGCTCGAAGAGATGGCGCACCGTCATCGCCACACGGAACGGGTGCGACACGTAGGGCGTCCGGTGGTCCTTGCGCAGCTGGCCGGTGTGCAGCCGCGCCGCAAACGCCGCGGCCCGCTGCCAGAGCGCTCCGGCCGGCGCGCCTGAGCCGTCGAGCCCGCTCACACCCCGTCCGTCCGCCGCACGGCGCTCAGGGTGCACTTGGCCGGGTCGCCGCCGTGCTCGTCGAAGAGCACGAGCTCGTTGACACCATCGGCCACCAGCCACGACCGGGGCAGCAGATACTCATGCTGCGGCGGCACGGCCTTGCCCTCGGACGCGACGAAGTAGCGCCCCACGTGCCGGCCGTTGAGGTAGAACTGCCCCTTGCTGAGCCCCGCGATCGTGAGGGCGACGTTGCGATCGGCCTCCGGCGTCTCGAACTCGGTGCGGAACCAGGTGGGCCCCTGCGGCGGTGTGCCGCCGACCGGGTCGTACGCGGTCGGGCTGGGCATCTCCCACTGGGCGAACGCCCAGTCGAGCTTGCCGCCCAGCGTGTCCTTGCCCTCGAAGAAGTTGGTGTTCTTGCTCAGCTCGGCGAGCACGTTGGCGACATCGGTCTCGCTCACGCTGTCGGCCGCGATCGTCAGCTCGAGGGTGTTGTTGCCCCGGTTGAGCGTCTCCTGATCGAAGACCAGGTCGTTGTCGGCGCCGGGCTCGAAGAAGTGGACCGGCTTGTCGTTGAGCATCACCAGGCCACGCACGGCGACATCGCCCATGCGGACGAAGATCGGGCTCTTGCGCCTGTGGATGAACGACCACGAGACCCGCTGCGGGTGCGTGACGTCTCCGCGGCGGACCTCCCACAGCGGCACGCGGAAGGAGAGCAACTCCACCGGAGCGCTCTCGACGATCTTCGAGCGGCCCGCGCGGAACGCGGTCAGCTCGTACCAGTCGTCGCAGAGCCCCTTCGGCGGCTTGAGGTCCTGACCGCCCGCAGGGCGACCGAGGTTCTCGGCGAGCACGACCATGGTGTGGTCGGTCTTCTTGAGCTGGATGGTCAGCTCGCCCGACGCGCCGGGCCCACGCCCAAACATGCCGACGGGCTCGGTATCGAGAAACACCGAGAGCCGGTCGGCCGACTTGGGCGACGCGATCTTGACCCGCTTGGGTGTCTGCGAGCGGAACCGCATCCGGTACCAGCCATAGCCGTAGGGCGCGCCGAGCTCGCCAAGATCGGCCGGGCCCGCGATGGCCGCGTAGCGCGCGCTCGATCCGTCAACATACTCGGTGGTGCCGGCAAACTCCCAGTCGGTGGCCAGCGCTCGGCTGGGGACCGGCCGCTTGGCGTTGGTCTTGGCCTTGAGCACCTCGACCTTGCCGTCGGCGCCGACGCGGGTGTACTTCTTGTTGCCCGCCGCGGCGATCGGCCCGCCCGACTCGTCAAAGCCGGTTGCGCCAACGCAGACACAGTCGTCGCAGATCTGCACGATGTCGAGCTGCTCTTCGCTGGCGACGATGACCTGCACACCCTCGTGCTCGATGATGTCCGGCGTCTTGCCGCCGGGCACCGTGACCTCCAGCGGCGAACCGTTGATGCTCACCAGGCCGACCGAGCCGCTGGGCCCGAAGCAGACCAGCGTGCTGCCCACGGTCGCAAACGCGCACAGCGAGCAGAAGTCGAGCGTGGCCCGACCCCCGAGCAGCACATCGAAAACGCACCACGACGTGCCGCACGTGCCGATGGGCACGTCCAGCGAGGTGCCGTCGGGGAGCAGCAGCGTGGACACCGGAGCCGACTTGCCCCGCTTGCCCTTCTGCCCGAAGAGGAACACCACCGAGCCCTGCGTGCCGCGGATGGGCACGACCGTCACCCCGCCGCTCATCGACGGCTCGAGCACCACCGGGCGGTCATCGGGCTCGAGGTGCGCCAGCACCCTGCCGAAGCGGCTGGCGAACATGGTCAGCCGCCGGAGCACGCTGTAGGCGGGCGTGTGCTCGCCGTCGGCCTTGACCAGCGCGCCGTGATCGTGGCGGGTCGTGATGTAGCCGTCCATCGAGTGGGGCATCCGACCGCCGCCAAAGCCGAACGTCTGTCCGCCGGCGAAGGGGTTGAGAACGAACTGTGCAGCCCCGGCCAGCGCCTCGGCCGCCGAGCGGACCGCAGCGTCGGCGTTCAGCGGTTCGGGCTCGTCCTGACCCCAGACCATCGGGTCGCCGAGTCGCAGATCGGCGATGAGCCGCGGCGCGCGGGGGTGGACCTCACTGAGCTGGCGCGTGATGGACAGCAGGTCCTCTGCGCCCGACCAGCACTCGATCTCACCCTCGACCGACTGCCACAGGCCGTTGGCATTGATGACCGGCACCGTGACCCCCGCCTCGCGGAGGTAGCGCAGCAGCTCTCCCAGATACGCAGCCGCCTGGACGTCGTCGCCGCAGCTCCACCCGTGCTCGTTCTGCACAAGAAGAATGGGACCGCCCTTGCCGGGGCTGTCTACCTGCAGGTCCTTCACCTGGCCGACCAGCGCGGTGATGTAGCGCGAGCACGCCTCAAGGAACGGCCCGTTGCCGCGTCGCGGCTCGACCCCCTCCTTGGCGAGCAGCCACGCCGGGAGCCCGCCCGCGTCATACCCCGACCCGACGAACGGCCCGGTGCGGAGGATGACGTTCATGCCCGCCTCGCCGACGAGCTGGACGAAGTGCCGAAGGTCGTTGTCGCCTTCGAAATCGAACTTGCCCGGCCGCGGCTCGTGCCGGCTCCAGACCGCGGGGGTCTCGATGGCGTTGAGCCCGGCCTGTTTCGCAGCCGCGATCCGCCCGGCCCATTCGGACCGGGGAAGCCTCGCGTAATGCACCGAACCGCCCACAATCCACACGCGACGCCCGTCGAGCATGAAACTCCGACCGTCGTAGGTCACCTGTGCCATAGAGGCTCCGTAAGGTATTCGTTCGTCAGATCCCCGCGACGACGAGCCTCCCAGCCCACCATCCCGGCAGTGAAAGTTGAACCTCAACAGTAGGAGCGACATGGTCCAACTGCAACGCGCAGGTGTGAAGAGCGGTACCCTCTGCTCTCAGGCGGCCTTCCCGGCACCAAAACCGGGGGGTCACCGGCCCCGAACCACAACCCGATTCGCTCACGCGACACGGAGGAACGCTCGTTGAACCCCCCCGCACGACCATGCCCCGCCCGTGCCCGATTCGTTTCCACATGCCTCCGGGCGGCCTCCCTGGCGGTCATCGCGGGCGCCCTGGCCGCCCCCACGGGCTGCTCCAACGGGATGGAGCAGATCGACCGTCGCCTGGCCAAGGTGCTCGGCGAGTCGTCCGCCCGGTCCAATCTGGACGCCAGCCCCCGCGTGGCCAGCCCGGGGAGCGTCCCGCAGCGTCGCAGCGGGCTCTATGAGGAATCCCCCGACACCAACAACCCCGGTGCCGAAGAGCTCCAGTACGAGGAACTCGACCGGGGCGAGTCCGGCACGCCGCAGGTCGTCGAGGGCCTCAACACCCGGCTGCGAAACTTCGCGCTCACCGCCGGCGGCATCGGTGCCGAGAACGTGCTCACCATCTCGCTGCGCGATGCGCTCCGCATGGCCCAACGGCAGGGCCGCGAGTATCTCTCCGCGGAGGAGGAGTACATCCTGACAGCGATCAACCTGCTCATCGAGCAGCACCGCTGGGGGCCGCGTCTGTTCAACGACACCACCGTCGGCATCAGCGGCGACGGCGACGAGGGGCGATTCGACAACACGGTTGACGTGGTCAACACGCTCCGCGTCACGCAGCGCCTGCCCTACGGCGGCGATGTCGAGGCCCGCTGGGTCTGGAACGCCGCCGAGCAGCTCCGCTCCAGCGTCTCCGGGCAATACCAGCAGTCATCGGCGCTGGTGCTCGACGCGAGCATCCCGCTGCTCCGCGGCGCGGGGATGGTCGCCCGGGAAGACCGGATCCAGCGCGAGCGCGATGTGGTCTACGCCGCGCGCGACTTCGAAGACTTCCGGCGTGAGTACTTCGTGTCGATCGCCGAGGACTACTTCAACCTGATCCAGACGGTCAACCAGCTGCAGAACCGCCTCCTGCAGATCAAGAGCCTGGAGCTCTTCGTGGATCAGCAGCAGGCGCTCTACGAGGCCGGCCGGCGCACGGAGTTCAACGTCAACGAGGCGCGGAACCAGCTGATCAACGCCCGCAGCTCGCTGGCGAGCTCGCGCGAGCAGTACACCCTGCAGATCGACCGGTTCAAGGTCCGCCTCGGCATCCCGATCGAGCAGCCGGCGCGCATCGTCGGCGCGCGCATCGAGATCGCCGAGCCTTCGACCACGATCGAGGCCGCGACCGCCTCGGCACTCAACTACCGCCTCGACCTGCAGAACCGACGCGACCAGTACGCAGACTCCGAGCGCGGCGTGATCAACGCCCGCAACAACCTGCTGCCAGACCTCGACCTCTCCGGCGGGCTCCGCGTCCCGACAGACCCCGACGAGCGCGTCGGCCAGTTCTCCCTCGATCCCGACGAGACCTCGTGGGACGCCGCGATCACACTCAGCCTCCCCCTCGACCGCCGCATCGAGCGCCTCCAGCTGCGTCAAGCGCTCGTGAGACTCGAGCAGTCCCGCCGCAGCCTCGATGAGTTCACAGACAACGTCGTGCTCGAAGCCCGGCGGCGTGTGCGCGAGATCGATCTGGCGCGGTTCCGGCTCGAACTGGCCGAGGCCTCGGTCGCGATCAACGAGCGGCGTTTGCAGGAGCAGCAACTCAAGGCCGACGAGGTGGACACCCGCGATCGCCTCGACACCGAGCGCGACCTTCTCGACTCCAAGAACGCACGCGACCAGGCGCTCACCGACCTCCGCATCGCCATCCTCAACTACCTCGAATCGATCGGGCAGCTCCGGGTCTCGCCGGAGGGCACCATCGACCCCCTGCCCGGCATGGAGGTCAACATCGAGGACATCCCGATCGACTTCACCGCGCTCTTTGCCGACCAGATGTCCGACGCCAGCGTGGAAGAAGAGATGTACCCGGAAGAGACCCCGTTCGAGGAATGAGCCGACCCGCGGCAGGCGGCAGCGCTACCGCTTCCCGCGCCGCGTCTCGTCGATACGCCGGATCTGCTCCTCGAGCACGCCGAGCTGCTCGCGCACCTGATCGAGCCGCCGCCGCATCATCGCGCGCCCGCCCGCGTCCAGATTCGGCCCGCCGATCAGGTTCTCGATCCGCGTGATGTCGTCGAGCACCTGCGACCGCTCGTTCCGCAGAATCGTCAGCTGCAACACCAGATCGGCATCGGCCATGAACTCCGGGTCTTCGAGCGTCACCGCGCGAGAGGCGTCGAGCGCCGCCAGACGCGTCAAGGAAAGATCCGCGGTCTCTCGCGGCTGCCCGCCCACCAGCAGGCCGCGCGGCGCATCGCTCGACGCGTACACCGACAGCCACGCCGCGGACCCCGGCTCCGGCGCATCACCGCCGGCTCCGCCGATCTCGACCGGCTCCGGCCTGATCGGCGTGCCAAGCAGCGTCGCCACGCCCTGCCGGCTCTGCCGGAGCGACCACGCCGCGACAAGATCGCTCGGCCGCGGCGTCGCCGCACCACGCAGGTTGCCGAAACTGCCCAGCGGCACCGAAATATCCAGTATCTCCCCGCCCCGCTCGACGGTCAGTTCGAGACTCTCACCCGGCGCGTGCGAGAGGATTGCCGCCCGCAGCATCGCCTGACGCGACAGCGGCACGCCGTCGGCGGTCAGGATCCGGTCGCCCGGCACAAGCAAGTCTGCCGCCGCGAACCCCGCGACCACATCCATGATCCGCACCCCGCCCCGATCGTCCGGCGGGAAGCTGATGCCAAGCGCCGCCCGGGGCCCGCGCGCAAAGACCTGCAGCGCAAGCTCGTCGAGCCTGAGCCGCTGTTCCGGCGACAGGCCCTCTTGCCCGCGCCACCAGTCAATCTCTGCGAGATCAAGATCGCGACGCTCAAGCAGCGCGACCAGCGCCTGCTGCCGCGCGGCAAACACCGGTGAGTCGAGCCACTCGATCATCTCCTCCACGGGCGGCCGCGTGTCGGGGAGGTCGTCGCGCTGGGCCGACGCCGTCGTGCCCGCCAGCAGAGCCACGAGCGCAATTCGGTAGATCGTCATAGGTCGGTTCTTCATGCCACAGACAGTGTCGTCGATCCGTCGGCCTCAGGCAAGCCCGATGTGCCATTCAGCACCGCTCTCGCCGGTCGCAGACCGGCCTACCCACCCCGTGCCGCGTGACTGGCCAGCGCGTCGATCTTCGAGGCGTTCTCGATCAACCACTCGGTCTTGCGGCACACCATCCGCAGAAACGGCCCCGGATCGCGCCCGGCGAACGTCCCCGTCGCCGCGATCGGCGCGACGACCTCGCCCACCAGCGCCGCACCCATCATCGCCGGGAGCGCCCCCAGCCCCGCACCCGCGGCCTCCGGCCCGTACCCGCGCAGGAACGCCGCGAACCGGTGCGCGTCCAGCCCGTCAGGCCAGTCGTCGGGGTTCACCCCGACGCGCGTCATCGAGAACTGCAGCGATCCCGACGCGATGTCGACCAGCACCGGCCCCAGCCGCGCCGCGTCAAAGTCCAGCACCGCCGCGACCGTGCTGCCGCGGAAGACCATGTTGCCCGGGTGCCAGTCGGCGTGCAGCATCTGCGGCTCGCCGGGCCCGGCCAGCGCCGGGCGCAGCCGGTCAAACACCGCCCCCAACCGGCGAGCCTCGCGCGAAGCCACGCCGCGTGCGGCGATCTCGCCGAGCTGTGTCGCGACGCGATCGTGCTGCTCCGGAGTCCACGCCGGCGCGGGCCAGCGGGATCGATAGTCACGCACCAACGCGTGCAGCCGCGCAAGCTGCCTGCCCGCGTCCTCGCAGGGCTCCGGCGTCCTGTCAAACGCCTCGCCCTCGACAAACGCGAACACCTCATAGACCCGACCGTCGAGCTGGGCCATCGAGTTGTTGCCGTGGCGTGTGCCGATGATCGCCGGCGTGGGGAACCCGGCCGCGTGCAGAAAGAGCTGCAGGTCGTGCGAACTGGCGACCCGGGACGGATCATCGCGTCCGCGCGCGCGCCGCTTGATGAGATACTTCCCGCGCTCGGTCTCGAGGATCGCCTTGGGCGACTGCCGGCTGCCCCGATTGAACGCGTACACGCTCCGCACAGCGCCGAGTTCGTAGAACGCGCAGACGCTGGCGAGTTCGCCGGGGGCCATCACCGACCGGGACTGGGCCGGCACGGCAGCGCCTCCTGACGCGGGCTCGGATGGATGGCGGGGCGTGGGCATCGCGTTCCCGCTGCGGGCGCTACTCGACGTTCTGCACCTGTTCCTTGATGCGGTCGATCGTGCCCTTGACCTCCACGATCAGCCGGCTCACCAGGCTGTCGGGGCTCTTGCTCGCGATCGTGTTCGCCTCGCGCAGCATCTCCTGGGCGAGGAAGTCCATCGTCCGCCCGACCGGCTGCTCCTCCGCCGAGGCGAGCATCTCGGTGAACTGCTCGATGTGCCCGCCCAGGCGGCTGATCTCCTCGGCGATGTCCGTCTTCTCAGCGTACACCGCGATCTCGCGGATCATCTCCACCGGCTCGACACGGAGCTGTGCCTCGCGGAACATCTCCTCCATCCGCAGCCGGAGTCGGTTCTCGTACTCGGCGATCACCCGCGGGGCCTGCTCGCGGATCTTCGCCAAGCGGTCGGCGATCAGGTCGCGGTGGCCCTCCAACTCCTCGTTCAGCAGCGCACCCTCGCGCCGACGCATCGAGAGCAGGTGGTCGCACGCGGCCTCGACCAGCTCCAGCAGCAGCGCCCGCGTCTGCTGCAGCCGGTCGTCCTCGTCGGTCGGGTTCTGCAGCACTCCCGGCAACGCCAGGAGCGGGGCCAGATCGATAACCACCTCGCCGCTCTGCACGGCCTTCGACCGGCCGAGCTGCTCGACGTAGCGGTCCAGCGCCTGGTGGTTGACCTCGAGCGCCGCCGAGGCGGACGTATCAGCGAAGCTGACAGTCAGCGTCACGCTGCCCCGCGCGATGCGGTGCCGCAACGCGGCCTCCAGATCGGCCTCGAGCGCCTGCAGCTGCTCGGGCAGCCGGATCGACGCCTTGAAGTACTTGTTGTTCAGTGAGCGCAGTTCGACCGCGTAGTGCACGCCATCGACGTGGCGGGAAGCCTCACCAAACCCTGTCATGCTGCGGATCACGGGGCGAACGCTCCTCGGCCCTCCGGCCGTTGGCAGAACTCAACTCGGTCCCACCAGCTTAGCGTCCGCCGCCGTCGGTGCTCTCGTCGGTGCCCGCGCCCGATCCATCGCCGGCACCGCCGGCCTGGTCGTCCCCAGCGCCATCGGCACCGTCATCGACCGCGCCGTCTGTTGCATCGGAGGTGTCGTCGGTCGTTTCACCGGCCGCGCTGTCGTCCGCCGCACCCTCGACGATCACATCCGTGACCGGATTGCCGTCCGCGTCCAACACCTCGACCGCACCCTGCGCACCGGTCTCACCCGCCGCACCGCCCTGGTTGTCTTCCGGAGTGGCCACCTCGGTCGAGGTCGCCGCAGCACCCGTGCCCGTCGGCGCCGTCGCAGGCGTCATATACAGCACCAGCCCCACAGCGATCGCCAGCCAGAGCACAAAGAACCCGATCGTCGCCATCGTCAGCGCATCGCCGGTGCGGGCACCGAACGCCGTCTCGCCGCCGGCACCACCGCCGCCGCCGAACGCACCGGACAGCCCGCCGCCCTGCGGCCGCTGGATGAGCACGGTCAGAATCAGCAGAACCGAGCAGAACAGAAAGAGGACGGTCAGCGCCCCAACAACGATCTGGGTCGCGCCGAGGGTCAACATGCCAAGAGAGAGATCCATGGTGCGTCAAGACTCCCACCGGCCACCGGGGCCGGTCCGGCCCGAAGGCCGCGTGATCATTCGGAAGACGCCCCGGGCTCTTGCCCGAAGCAGGGCCGAAAGTCTAGGCGGGGCTCGCGGGATCGATGGCTCGGCCCGCCTCAGCCCCCGCTGGCCGCCGCGGCCTCGATAATCGGCCCGAAGTCCGCCCCCTTCAGGCTCGCCCCGCCCACCAGCCCGCCATCGATGTCAGGCTGGGCAAGCAGTTCGACCGCGTTGGCGGGCTTCAGCGAGCCGCCGTAGATGATCCGCGTCGCCCCGGCGGTGGGGGTGTCGAAGAGGTCCGCCAGCACCCCGCGGCACCTGGCGTGGGCCGCCTGAGCGTCCGCCGGCGTCGCCACCTTGCCCGTCCCGATCGCCCACACAGGCTCGTAGGCCACCACGATCTTCCCCATCTGTGCCTTGCTCACGCCGGCGAGCCCCGCCCGCAGCTGCCGCTCGTTCACCGCGTCAGTCTGCCCGGCCTCCCGCTGCTCCAGCAATTCGCCGATGCACAGCACGCAGGTCAGCCCGGCCTCCAGCACCGCCAGCGTCTTGCGGTTGATCAGCTCATCGGTCTCTCCCAGCACGTGGCGTCGCTCAGAGTGCCCCGTCAGCACGGCCGACACGCCGCAGTCCTTGAGCATGCCCAGCGAGACCTCGCCGGTGAACGCCCCCGACGGCTCGAAGTAGCAATCCTGCGCGCCCAGCGCAACCGGCCCGCTGCCGATCGCCTCGCCCACCGCCGAGAGATACGGGAACGGCACAAACACCGCGACCTCGCACCCGGGGTTGGCCTTCGCCGAGGCCGCGACCTCGCGGGCCAGCGCCGGGCCGGTGGTCCGGTCGGTGTTCATCTTCCAGTTGCCGCCGACGTAGGGGGTGCGAGGCATGAGCGTCTCCGAGGCGTGGGCCCTGTTGGTCAAAGGGCAAGGTTAGCGCCGCAGCCGGACACGGGACGCGCGCCGGGGCGAGCTCAGCCCTCCGCGAGCCGCCGCGTCACACTCGAGGCCTTGTCGGCCATCGACTGCGTGCGGTCGGTCCGCGTGCCGATCTGCACACACGTGTGCACCCGCGGCGAGCCCATCTCGTGGACCACCTCGTGGCAGCGTCTGATGGCCGCGAACACCTCGTCCCACTCGCCCTCAACCCCAGTGCCGTTGGGGTGCAGCTGGTAGGTCAGCCCGGCCTCCTCGAGCACCCGCTGGCAGGCCGCGATGTAGGGCGAGACCGAAACCCCGGCGCCGATGGGGATGAGGGTGAAGTCGATGATGGTGTGCATGAACGAAGCGTAGCGGTCGCGACCGACTGTGTGCGATGCGGTTTGTCCGCTCGATCAGCCCTGCGGCCCGCTCGCCCGCACGCTGTCCCGCATCTCAAACTTCGCATCGTTCTCGCGGAACATCTTGGCCAGTTTCTTCGCCTGCGCGTCGTACGCGGCCCCGTCCTTCCACGTGTTGCGCGGGTGGAGCACCTCACTCGGCACGCCGGGCACCGCGTCGGGGATCGGCAGGTTGAAGATCGGGTCGGGCGTGAACTTCGTCTTCGCCAGGCTTCCATCGAGGATCGCGTGCACCATCGCGCGGGTGTACTTCAGGCTGAAGCGGTGCCCCGTGCCGTGGCCGCCGCCGGTCCACCCGGTGTTGAGCAGCCACACGTGCGAGCCGTGCTTGGCGATGCGGTCGGTGAGCATGCGGGCATATTCGGTCGGCCGCCGCGGCATGAACGGCGAACCGAAGCACGCCGAGAAGTTGGGCACCGGCTCGGTCACACCGGCCTCGGTCCCCGCCAGCTTGCTGGTGTAGCCGTTGATGAAGTAGTACGCCGCCTGCTCGGGGCTCAGCTTGGCGACCGGCGGCAGCACGCCGAACGCGTCAGCGGTCAGGAACACCACGTTGGTCGGGTGCCCGCCCACGCTGGGGATCTTCGCCCCGGGAATGAAGTCAACGGGGTAGGTCACGCGGGTGTTCTCGGTGATCGAGCCGTCGTCGTAGTCGGGCACGCGCGTGTCGTCGTCGATGACCGTGTTTTCCAGCACGCTGCCGAACCTGATCGCGTCCCAGATCTGCGGCTCACCCTCCCGGGTGAGATTGATGCACTTGGCGTAGCACCCGCCCTCAAAGTTGAAGATGCCCTTGGGGCCCCAGCCGTGCTCATCGTCGCCTATGAGCGCGCGATCTGGGTCCGCGCTGAGCGTCGTCTTGCCCGTGCCGCTGAGGCCGAAGAACAGCGCCACGTTCTTCGGATCGTCGTTGGCCACGTTCGACGAGCAGTGCATCGGGAACACGCCCTCTTCCGGCAGGTCGAAGTTGAGCGCGTAGAAAATGCTCTTCTTGATCTCGCCGGCGTACTCGGTGCCGAGGATCACCACCGTCTTCTTGGCCATGCTCTGGGCGATCAGCAGGCCGCCCTTCATGCCCAGTTCGGCCTGCTCCGCTTCGGTCAGGTGGCGGCGGCCGGCGTTGATCACGGTCCAGTCGTGCTTCCAGTTCCCGTCGCCCGCGTCGCTGGGCGAGCCCTGCCGGATAAACAGCGTGCTGGCAAACAGCGCGTGCCAGGCCTGCTCGGTCACGACCTGCACGCCGAGTCGGTGGTCGGTGTCGGCACCGGCCCAGCCCTCAAAGGCGAACAGGCGGGGCTGGTCGTTCAGGTACTCGACCGCGATCTGGTGGGCACGGTCGAACTGCTCCGGCGTGATCGGCTGGTTGACCTTGCCCCAGTCGATCTTGTCGTGGATATCGGGGGTGTCCTCGAGGTACTTGTCCTTCGGCGAGCGGCCGGTGCGTTCGCCGGTCATGCAGACCAGCGCGCCGTTGGCCGCCAGACGGCCCTCGCCGGCCGCGATGGCGTGCTCAATCAGGACCGCAGGGGCGAGATTCTTCAGACATCGTTGTGCGGAAAGGTCCAGCGTCGACTTGTTGGCGAACTGCGTCACAGCGTCTCTCCCGGCGTCAGGGCCCGATCAAACAGGCAAAAATGGGACCTCAACGGTAGGAGGGCCCCCTGCAATCCTCCAGCCCATCTGGGAGGTCCAACCACAGAATCACCAGACCCGGCGCGATTGACCGAACGCCGGAAAGGTTCATAGTCTTCTCGGCTCGGCGGGCACGTTCCCGCCAGACGGCGGCTGTAGCTCAGTTGGTTAGAGCACCAGGTTGTGATCCTGGGGGTCACGGGTTCGAATCCCGCCAGCCGCCCTTCTCCGTGCCTTCAGGGCCCCTCGCCGGTGCCGGGAGCTCCGCCACGGCCCGCCCGACGGTCGCCCGGAACGCCCCCGCAGCCCCGTCCGCGGCCCTGCCCGCGGCCCCGTCCCGAGTGCTCTCCGACACTCAGGGGCGCGGCAGACCCGGCCTGATCGACGGCTTGGCGGGCGCGAATTCCAGCCAATTCAGATTGAACTGCTCGTTGGCGGTCCCCGTGTTCACGAATCGCACCACGTGCTCGCCCTTGAAGACCGGGAACGGTTCGGACTGAATCGTCTGCCAGGTCTGCCAGCCGTTCGTGTCCGGGACGGTCAGCTCGCCCGTGCGATCAACCCCGTCGATCTCGATCCTGAAGCGCCCGCCGGTCGGGGACGACACCCGGGCCAGCACCCGGACCGAGGTGCTCTGCGCCGCCTCGACGGTGTACTCGGTCCACTCACCCTCGCGGATCCAGCCGATGTTGAACCCGCCCTCGCTGCAGGCCTCGATGTCCACGTCGGTGTCGTTGCGGTAGGCGCCGCCGTTGTTCCCCGCGTCCGAGTCGGCGTAGGCCTGCCCGGCGCCGCCCTCGTCGAAGTCCTCGGCCTGGACGAGCCCGGGCACAGCATGCGGCTCGCCGCCGAAGGGCGACTGGTCGCGCGTGCTCACCCGCACCCAGTCAATGTCCATCGTCTGCGGGAACTGTGTCGTGTCGTCGGGCGGCCCGGGCCAGTTGCCGCCGACCGCGACATTCAGCAGCATGTGGAAGAACACGTCGAACGGGGCGCGGTCGTTGTCCGGCGCGTTCTCGCTGAACCACGCCGCCGAGCTGACCGCGTGGAACTGTTCGCCGTCCACGTACCACCGGATCTGATCGGGCTCCCACTCCATCGCGTAGGTGTGGTAGAGCGCGGACAGGTCGGTGCCGTCGGTGAAGCTGCCGCCGTTGCTCTGGTTGTTGGGCCATTGCCCGCCGTGGTGGATCGTGCCGTGCGAGCGCAGCGGGACATTCACCGTCTCCATGATGTCGATCTCGCCGCCGGCCGCCCAGCCGCCGTAGGGCGAGTCCGTCGGCAGCATCCAGAACGCGGGCCACATGCCCTGCCCGCGCGGGACGCGGATCCTCGCCTCGAACCGCCCATACCTGAAGTCGGCAAGTCCCCTCGAGCGCAGCCGTGCTGAGGTGTACCGCTTGCCCGCGTAGTTCTCCTCCCGCGCGGTGATCGTCAGCTTGCCGTTCTGCACCCTCGCGTTCTCGGGGCGATTGGTGTAGTACTGCAACTCGTTGTTGCCCCACCCCGAGGGCAGCCCGTACGCGGTGCCGTCGCCGATCATGAACTCCCAGTGGTCGGGGTCGATCGCCGAGCCGTCAAACTCGTCCTGCCAGACCAGAGTCCAGCCCGATTGGGCCGAGGCGAGCGCGCAGAACGTCGCCGAGAGCGCGACAACGACAGCATGGCGGAACGTGGATCGCATGAAAACTCCTTGGCACAGGGGACGCCCCGAGCATACGCGAGGCCCCGCCCGCGGCCAAGAAACTTCCATAGGCGGGCGGTGGCGAGAATCTCCGCCATCCCCGCAGCGGGGCGTATCCCGGAACATTCCGGAACAACGCGGCGATGACCTGGCCCTCGGATCCGCGCGCCGGCCGCCGTCCCGCCGACTCGGTCAGCCACCCTCGACGGTCGTGCTCTCGAGCGGGCCGCGCGTCGTGCTGAGCGAGCCGAACGGCATCTTCGTGGTTGCCCGCACCGGCACGCCCATCCCGTCGAGCGAGCTGGTGATCTCGAACAGGCCGAACCCGGGGATGTCCATCGACTGCTTGAACACCCGCAGCGTCTCCAACCCGCGCTCGGTCTCCGCCGTCTCGTCCGGAAGCCGCGTGACCGTGTTGGCGACCGTGGACCACTTCCAGTTCGGGAAGCCGAACGAGAATCCCTGATAGACCCGGGTCTCCCCGACGGCCATCTCCAATCGGTGGAGCGTGCAGAAGTCGCTGGCCATCGCTGGCCCGGAGACCATCGCGTCCTTGGTGAGTTGCAGTTCCTGCCGCTCACCCTCAGACTCGGCGATCAGCTTGTCGCCCTCCCGCCAGTAGCGGCTCGTGCTCGGGGTGTCGCCGAGCGTGGTGTAGGTCGCCTCGGCGAACCGTCCCTCCGCGTCGGTCTTGATCGTCAGCGCGTAGGGCACCTGCCCACCGCCCTTGGGCTGGTTGTGGACGGCGAGGTGATACACGCCCTCGGCACGTGTGATGCGGTACGACTCGGTGCCCGCAGCGAACGCGCCGAACGTGAGCGTGTACATGCCGCTGGCGACCGGCTCGCCCGGCATCTCCAGTGTGAGCAGGTCAAACCCGCTGCTTACCGCTTCGGACTCGCCGGAGGCCGCTCGCTCGGCGTCGGCGAGCAGCCCGTCGAGCGCCGCCCGATCGAGGTACTCACCCCGGTGCACCACCGCGCTGATCGACTGTGTCGCCTCGATGTCTTCGAGCGGGTTGGCGTCCACCAGCAGCAGCGTGGCCTCGCCCCCCTCCACGATGGTGCCGAGCCCGCCCGGCCCGTTGAGTCCGAACAGGACCGCGGGCGTGGTGGTGGCGCAGCGCAGCGCCTCGACCGGCGTGAGCCCGCTGGCCACGAGCAACTCGAGCTCCTTGTGCAGCGAATATCCCGCGATCACATTCGGGTTGCCCAAATCCGTGCCCGCGACGATCGGCACACCGGCCCGGTGCATCACGCCGACGAACCGCTGCATCCCCGGCACCTGGGCCTTCATCGCCTTGCCCCACTCGGCGTAGTTCCCGTTGGCCCAGAACTGCCGCATGTTCGCCGGGACGTACCGCAGCATCGGGTCGTCGGCCGAGGCCGCGTAGTCCACGATGCCCTGCATCACCACCAGCGTCGGGCACTGCACCACGCCGCCCGCAGCAAAGGGTGCCGCGATTTCGGCGAGATCGTCGTCGGTCAGCGGCTCGAGCATCGCCCACGCCTGCGACCGGGCGACGAAGTTGCGCGACCCGCCCATTTTCGGATCGAGCCTCGCCGCCAGCAAACCGTCAAATCCGGTCAGGTGCTCGATCGTCCTGTGCCCCGCGGCGATCGCGTCATTCACATCAACCGCCAGCGGCACGTGCCCGACCATCGCCAGCCCTTGCGCGCGGGCCTCGTCGGCTATTGCGAGATAGACCTCCCGCTCGAGCCGGCTGTAGACCTTGATCTGGTCCACACCCATCGCCGCCAGCTTGCGCACCGCAGCCCGGCCCTCCTCCGGCGTCTCACAGATCTCCGAGAACGGCCAGATCGGCGGGTTGCCGTCCACGATCGGCCCGACCGCCAGCATCCGCGGCGACCGCGTGCCGGCTTTGTTCATCTCGTCGCGCAGGGCCAGTGTCTGCGTCGGATAGCCCCCCATGTCCCGCACGAACGCGACGCCGTGCGCGACCATCATCGGGTGCGTCACCTCCGGCGTCATGTAGTGCACGTGGCTGTCGATGAGCCCGGGAATGGCGTACAGCCCGGCCGCATCGATCCGTCTGGCTCCCTCCGGGATGGACGCACTGCCATCGGACACCGCGACGATCGTGCCGTCCTCGATGACGATCGTCTGCCCGGGAATGACCACGCCCTGCTCAACATCGACGACCGCAACGCCGACGAGCGCGAGCGTGTCGGCGTCGTCCCCGGCCGCAGCCGCGGACGGGAGAGCGAAGATCGCAAGAGTGGCGAGGCACCACGCAAAGAATCGGCGGACCATGATCGGCTCCTTGGGCCCACGGAGGTGGGGCCTCTGCCGCATCATACCGATCGCGTGTTGTGGGCTGGAGATCGGGGTCTACGCCGCGAGGTTCTCGCCGCGATCCGGATCATCCTTGAGAAACCGTTCCTGCCAACGCTGCGGGCGCACGCCCGACGGTGTGTTCGGCTGCTCACGCCAGTCCTCGGCGTTGCGGAACTCGATCTCGGAAGGCATGGACTTGCGGTAGCCGAGCAACCGCACAACCTCGAGCACGTCGGACCAGCTCGGGTAGGCGACGTTGTTGGCTTTCTTGAACGAATCGATGGCGACCAGGAACAGGAACTGCTCCTTGGTCATCTCGCCTTCTTCGGCGGCCTTGACGAAGTCGCTCAGCCGTCGGCCGGGCCCGCGTCGTCTCGCGAAGCTGTTCGTGCCGTCGGCGCACTCCGACGAGTCTTGCTCGTCGCGCCGATCGGTCCCCGAGCGTCTGTCAGCGCGCACGCCGGGTGGCAGCGGGTCGCGGGGTTTGGCGTCGGTCCTGGCGTCGGCGTCTTCGCGGGCTGGCATGGCTCTCTCCGGGCCGGCCCGTTGGGAGGCCGGCGTTACAGATCGTCATCCATGTCATCGTCGAGGTCGTCGTCATCGTCGTCGTCGTCGTCGCCGAATTCGTCGAACTCGTCGTCGACATCATCGTCATCATCGTCAAAGTCGTCAAAGCCGTCGTCGTCCTCGTCCTGGTCGAGCACAAGGGTGGCCGTCCCGCCCGCGAACGGGTTCTCGTCCCACTCGGTCTCGGGAGCTGCCGTCATTCCCAGAACGTCCATCAATTGCTCAGTAACCATCGCTGTCTTCCTCATGCGCTATCAGCTGACTCTTGCCCATCGAACCGCCCGACCTCACTCCGTCCGGGCGGCCGTTCCTCTGTGCTGTTGGGGCCCACGTCCGTCCCGAACGCCCGACCACCGATCGGCGGTACACTACTACCGCATTCGCCCCTGTCAAATGGGGCGCGGAGGATAGGCCCCTCCACGCGGATGTCGAGCCGTCGGAGGGGGGGCAGGATGCCTCCCGGGCCGGCACCCGCTGCTGCCCATTCGTCGGTCGATCCAGCCCCTGTTCCCTCGTCTTCTTTGCGGAAAGTCACGCGCCAATGACCCCAACCAGTTTCGACGCTTCCGACACACCGCCGATGGACCCGCTCGCCGGGATTCTCGCGGTGCTCCTCCCCGGGGCCGGGCACTGGTATCAGGGGCAGGTCCGCCGGGCTCTGCTGGTCGGCGGCGGCGTGCTCGGGCTTTTCCTCGGCGGGCTCCTCATCGGCGGCATCGATGCGGTGGATTCCCGTCAGGACCGGCTCTGGTTCCTCGGCCAGGCCTTCGTTGGCCCCGTCGCCTTCGCCACCGACTACGTCCACCAGAACGTCCTCAGAGGGATCGACCCGGCCACCATGCAGCGTCGCAGCCCCCTGCCCGGCGAGGTCAAAGACGACCAGGGCCACTGGGTCGCCGGGCCCGCCGGCTCCAAGCCGCCCTTCTCCAAGAGCCTCGGCAAGATGAACGAGATCGGCACGCTCTACTGCACCATCGCCGGGATGCTCAACCTCATCGTCATCATCGACGCGGCCTTCCCCTCCGCCGGACGCGTGCGAAGGAGGGCCGCCTGAATGCTCGCCTCCCTCCACACTCTCGCAGCGGCCAACACCTGGCCCGGTCTGGCCAGCACCACACTCGCGTGGCGGCCGATCCTCGATCCTCTCGACCTCCACAGACAGTGGTTCTTCCTGCTGGTGCCTCTCGCGTTCGGCATCGCCGTGACCTACCGCGCCGTGCGGGTGAACACCTTCGAGAAGTACTGGATCAAAACGATCATCCTCACCGTGCAGATCGTCCTGGCCATGATCCTGCTCGGGGCGGCGTCCTACCTGTTCATCCATCTCGCGGTGCCCTACCTGCTGCCGATGCCCGACTGACGCCGTTGCCGGACCGGCGCACTGCCCGACTCCCCCAATCACAGATACTCCCCACGCCTGGTCTCGAACCGGCGGTCGAGCGACTGGACCATGTACCGCAAGGCGTCGGCCGCGTGGTCGAAGCCGTCCTTCTGCGGCGACGTGCTCTCGGGCCGATCGGCCGGGTAGTGGTACCGCTCAAGACACTCAATCAGGTGCGTGCACCGGGCGTGGACAAACAGCCTCGGTGACGCGGCACCCCCGCCCCCGTCCTCGCGACCAGCCACGGCCGCGGGGCGGAGCCGAGCCCGCACCAGCATCAACCCCTCCTGCGTCCCCGCCCGCGTGTCGCGGACAGTGAGCCCGGCCTTGCGGAGCAGCGCGCACGGGCTGATGCCGGTCTGGTCGTTGCGTTGCCGACCGGCGGGGTCCACGCCGATCCACGCCGGTGCCGAGTCGAGCCCGTCCACGCCGGGGCCACCGAGAATCGCCCGGGCGTGCTCGTCCAGCACGGTCTCGGCCTTCACCCGCTCGGCCAGCACCCACAGCGCGTCGTGCTCGTCGTGGATCGCCCACAGCACCACCGTCGGGGCGCGGAAGCCGAAGTCCATCCCCGCGATGAGCGTGCCGCGGGGAGGCCGCCAGGCACCGCCGTCGCCGACCACGTGCACCGCCCGGTCAAACTCCGGAAAGACCGAGTCGCTCCGGCGCGGTCTGCGGCAGAGCATCTCCGACTCCCACGTCGCCAAACCCACGCGCCCCTTCATCCGCACCGCGTCCTCGACGCGGATGTGCCCGCCCGTCGGACGCGAGCCGTCCCGGTTCTTGGCTCTGCCCTTGCACTCAGGCAGCAGCACACACGGCCCGCACGGGCGGTCGTCGCGGCACACCTCGAGGGCGTCCACCACACCCCAGCGAAAGAGCGTCCTTCCCCCCTCGCGGGCCTCCTGCACGACGGCGTGCATCAGGCCGTAGGGCCGGTGCATGGTGCTGAGGCACTCGATCGAGCCGCGCACCTCGATCGTGCGCCCCTCGGGCAGCGCGATGTCGGCCGAGCGCGTGACGAGCTGCGCCGCCTCCCAAACGTCGGGGTCGAACAGCTCGACCTCGTCGCACCGGAGCTTCTGCACCCGCGTGCCGCGGACGCTGGTCTCGCTCTGGGCGAGGATCTCGACCGAGCTGCCGTTGGTCAGGCGGAGGCGTCGCTCGGTGATGCGCCCGTCCACCATCGCCCGCAGCGGCGGTTCGGAGAACAACGCGCGAAGGTGCGCGTGCATGCGTTTGGATTGCTCCAGCGACCCGCCCAGGATGCGGACCTCGATCCCCGGCTTGAAGACCAGATCGAGCAGCGTGGCCACCGCGCCCAGAAACGTCTTGCCGCCGCCACGGTTGGCCCAGACGACGCAGTCGAGCGCCGGCTCGTCGGCATCCGCACCGCTCTCGCGCGGGGCGGGCAGCAGCCTCCCCCCTTCGAAGAACACGTGCGCGAGGTACGCAAACGGGGCCTGATGCCCCGGGATCAGCGGGTGCCGAGTGATGGTGAGGCTCAGAGTCTCCCGGAGCCAGTCGTCCAACTCATCGTGCGAGATCGGGAACCGCCGGCCCGGGTGGTGCGGGCTCTCGTGCTCGGGTGTGTGCTGCGCGCCGGTGTGCTCGTCGGTGTGCGAGTCGTGCTGATCTGCCATCGTCCCCCCTTGGTGTGTGGTGGCGGGGGGACGCCGGTGTGTGTGGTTGTGTGTGCCGGTGGAGGCAGCGGTCGGTGCTGCGCGCGTCAGTCGGGCACGAGGCCGGGGTCTTCCAGCCCGAGTGCGCGGCGGAGGGCGAAAACGCGGTTGCCGTCGATCCGCCGCAGCGCTCGGAGGATCTGCCGCCGATCCCGCCCGCTCACGAAGAACGTGATCGGGTGGGGCAGGTCGCGCACATCCGGCGGCGTGGCCGGGGGCGTGGCAGGCGGGCGGAGTGCGTCGGGTGGTGTGCTGGTCATGGCTGTCTCCTCGTAGTGTGGTTCAGCGGCTGTGGGCGTAGGCGACCGGCGGCTGCGCCGCGTGCGACGCTGCGAGCAGGAGCAGGGCGAGCGGGTCGGCGTCCCTGTGCTTTCGCGTGCCCTGTGAGTTGTTGGCCCAGGTGCGGGCCTCGCGTGCGAGCCACGGGTGCTGCGAGAGCGTCCGTGCCGCGGCATCCGGCTCGAGCAGCTCCCAGACCTCCACGCCCACACTCGCGAGCGCATCGGCAAACCGTGCATCGCGTGCGCTGGGCGGGAGCGGATAGGCGGTCATGCCCGCCGAGGCAAAGAACGGGCACAGGTGCCCCATGGCGGCGACGGCCTCGGTGCAGGGCGTGAGCGGGGACTCGAGGTAGGCCCGGACCAGCGACCGCGCCACGCCCTGCCCGCGGAACCGCGGCTCGACGATTACCCGCGAGAGACACCGGAGCGAGCGGTTGATCTCGAGCGCATCGCGGTGTTTGTCACCGGTGTCGAAGCGACCCGGCCAGGCGAGCGACCGCCACGCGCCGTTGAGTGTCGGCATGCTGACCACCAGCACGCCCGCGAGCCGGCCCTCGTCGTCGCGGGCTGCGAGGATCGACGGCCGCCCGTGCGCATCGCGGGCGATGGTCGCGGGAGGGCCGCTCCGGTAGTGCAGATGGGCCAGCGTGTGGTAGTCCTCGGGCGTGCCGGCGTCCACGTTGCAGTGGCTGCAGCGGTGGGCGTCACAGGTGATCAGTGCGGGCATCGCGCGTCTCCTCGAAGGGTGGTTGGAGCTGGAGATCGGGCTGGAGTGCGGGCGCCAGGTCGTCGTGGGCGGTGGCGCAAACCACGAGCACGCCGGGGTGGCCCGACGCCCAGCGGCGGAGCGTCCGCGCGACGCCGCGGGCGGTGACCCGGTCCAGCGTCGAGCAGAACTCGTCCAGCACCACGAGGCTGCGCGCACACTCGTGCGCCCCGGCGATCGCCAGCGCCAGCCCGAGCCTGAGCCGCTGCCCCTCGGAGAGCTCACCGACCGACCTCGCCCAGAGCCTGGGCTCGGCGAGGCCCGACGCGGTGAGTGCGCGGAGCGCCTCGGGCAGTGCCCCGGTGAACAGGTCGAGCAGCGGCCGGTCGCCCGGAGCCTCGCCGAGCAGGGCGCCGCCGTCGATGACCGGCAGTCGCGTCGCCCCGGCGATCGCCCGCAGCAGCGTGGTCTTGCCGCACCCGCTGGGCCCGGTCAGCAGCGCGATCGATCCGCCGGGCAGGGCGAGCACGCGTTCGACCGCGTCCCGCGGCGCGGGCGGCGGGGCGGGGTGCGCGCTCCGGCGCGCAAGCAGTCCGAAGGGCGCGAGCGCCCGCAGCAGGCGTCCCGAGGGCGCCGACGCGCACTCGACCGAGGGGATCGAGAGGTTCATCGCCGCGCACTCCCGCTCACCGCGTCGCAGATCGCGTGCACCGCGTCGAGCTGGCGCCGGACGGTGTGGAGCGAGACGCCGAGCCGCTCGGCGGCCTGCCTTGTCGAGAGTCCGTGCAGGACGCACGCGGTGGCGATCCGCCGGCGCGTGGGCGTCCAGGTGTGGTGGATCCGGGCGACGACCTCAAACCGGGGCGAGAGCAGACGCTCGACCAGCCGGTGCAGCCGCCGGCGGAGCGAGCGGGGCACGCGCTCGTGCCCGGGGATCTCCCGCCACATCGCCGCGAGGTCGGAGATCGGCCGCCCGTCGCGAAAGACCCCCTCGACGAGGTACCGGTCGGGCTCCGGCAGCAGGGCCGCCCGCTCGACCAGTGTCCGGGCGACGTCCCGGCGGATGCCCCTTCTGAGGTCCAGAGAGGGCTCCTTGGCCTCGAGGCGGTCGATCGTGGGTGATCCGAGCATGTGCGTGTTCCTCCTGCTGGTCCGAATCCGGGGTGCACACCGCTCCGCGGCGTGGTTCAATAGATACTGAACATTGCCCGTATATTCTCCACCTCATGGACATTGTGCAAGGTCTTTGTATGGTATAGTCACAAACTCGCGCGCACTCGTGGATGTCGGGGGCAGATTGCCCCCCGATGGAGGAATCACGGATGTCCGACACACCCGCAGAGACAGCCACAGCCCGGCTGGGAGAGGCGTTGCGTGCACGAAGGCGCGAGCTGGGGCTCAGCCTCGACCTGCTGGCCGAACGCGTGGCGTGCTCGAAGAGCTATCTCTCGGCGATCGAGAACGCCCGGTGCGGGCCGCCGAGCGGGGAGATCCTCCGCCGGCTCGAGGCCGCGCTCGGCACCGAGCCCGGGCACCTGACCCGCCTTGCCGATCTGCAGGCCACGCCCGGGCCGATCCGGCGCGAACTGCAGGAGCTGCAGCGCCGGCAGCTCGCAGCCGCACGGGTCGCGTCGCTCTTGCGGGAGGCGCGGGGGGCCTCCGGCGGCAGCCCCGGTCTCGACGCGGCGTACCAGTCGGGCGAGCTGCGGACACTGATCGACCGCCTCAGCCCGCCGGGGGAGCAGGGCCCGACGCCGGTTGCCCTGCCGCTGGAGGTGCCGGTCATTAACAGGGTGCAGGCGGGCTACCCGCGCGAGTTCACCGATCTCGGCTACCCGGCCCGCGTGGCTGACGAGTACGTCCGCTGCCCGGACCTCTCCGACGCCGACGCGTTCGCCGCCCGTGTGGTGGGGGACTCGATGCAGCCGGACTACCGCGAGGGCGACATCGTGGTCTTCTCGCCCGCCCGGGACATCCGCAACGGCTCGGACTGCTTCGCCCGCCTCGCGCCGGACGACGAGACCACGTTCAAGCGGGTGTTCTTCGAGACCGGGCCGGCGGCAGAGGAGTTGATCCGCCTCCAGCCGCTCAATCAGGCCTACGCCCCGCAGACCCTGCCCCGCGAGCAGGTGGTCGGGCTGTATGCAGCGGTGAGCGTGCAGCGGCAGATCGGGTAGCGCGAGAGGGCCGGCAACTGCCCGAGGGCCCGGTGCGTACCGGGGCCGGAGGCACAGGCCGGATCGAGAAGGCCGGGGCCGGACGGCAGCCGGGGAGCCCCCCGGGATGCTCTCACGACTCGACTTGAGGCTCGCGTTCGGGTTTCGGTTGATCTGCCCACGAGCGGCAGCGCTGTGCTAGCATGGTGGCCGGACAGCACTGGTGACGTCCCCGAGGAGTACGCCCGATGGCGAAGATGTTCTACACGATCGAGGAAGCGGCCGAGAAGCTCGGCAAGTCCGCCGAAGAAGTCCAGCAGATGGCCGACAGCGGGCAGCTGCAGGAGTTCCGCGACGGCGACCGCCTGATGTTCAAGAAGGAGCAGGTCGATTTGCTCGGCGGTGGCGCTGAGGACGATGTGCTGCGGCTCGGTGAAGACCTCGAGCCCCTGTCGCTCTCGTCGTCCGGTTCGGGCAGTGCGCTCGGGCTCGACCAGCCGAGCGACTCGACCGGCATCAGCATCTTCGATCCCGACGAGACCGAGACGGCCGATCCCTCCGCGCAGACCCAGGTCACCGACTCGGGGCTGGACGCGGGCTTCGAGCTCGACTCGGCCAGCTCCGGCTCCGGGCTGCTCGATCTGACCAAGGAAGCCGACGACACCTCGCTCGGTGCCGACCTGCTCGACGATGTCTACGGCCAGGACACGATGGGCGCGACCTCGCCCGCCGGTGAGAGCGGCATCATGGACGGGGCTTCGGCGCTCTTCGAGGGCACCGAGGGCGAGGCCGATGCGGCCGCCGCCCCGGCCGCGGCGATGACGCCCATGCTCGCCGAGGCCTACGACGGCGCGTGGTCCGGCATCGGTGGCGGGCTGGCACTGGGCATGGCCCTGTGCCTCGCGTTCGCGATCAGTGTTGTGATCTTCGCGATGACCGGCACGATCGCGCCTGTCAAGGACATCATCGGCGGCCAGTTCTACGCGGTCGCCGGCGGCATGGCGGCGGTCGTGGTGATCTTCGCCGTCGTCGGCATGGTGCTCGGCAAGAAGAGCTGAGCCAGCGGACACCACATCTCAGAGAACCCCGAGCCCCTCGCACACGCGAGGGGCTTTTCTTGTGCTCCTGACGACATAGAGCCCCTCGCGCAAGCGAGGGGACATCTTGTCTGGGTACGACAAATGGCTTGGGCGTTGGCGACGCCGCTACTCGCCCGCACTCCGGAGCGCGTACGACCCGGCGGGGATGCCCGCCGCTTCGAGCAACTCGCACCGCGCGAAGACCGGGCGTGGCGGGTTGGTCATCTCGAACGTGCACGCCATCACCCCCTCGATGTCGAGGTGGCGGAAGCCGCGTTCGGGCACCCATGTCGCGGTGAGGTTGGTGCGTCGCACCAGCTCCCGCCGCGCACCCGACCGCAGCAGCAGGTCGAGCGACACGTCGGCCCGGCGTGGATCGCCCGCGGGCTTTGCGACCAGCTCGAGAGCGACCGGCGGGTCGGCGGGGGTATTCGTGCCGGTGTCGAGGCGGCGGCAGACGCGCTCGGCGAGGTCCCACACGAGCGTGACGGTCCACGTAGTCGGCGCAGCCTCCGCCTGCGGCATGCAGTCAACACGGACCGGGCTGGACGCGGTACGGGTCATGCGTTGGTCTTGCTCAGGATTTCGGCCGCGGCCTGCAGGCCCTCGCCGCTGGGGCTGATGAATCGCTGGCCCACGGCCTGCACGATCTCGAAGAACTGGAGCAGCTCGTCGAGGCGGAGGTTGTGCTCGCTGGCGTCGCCGCCCATGCCGCGGGTGAGATCGCGGATCTCAAAGAGCGAGGCCAGCAACGGATCGACCTCGCGTTTCATCCGCTCGCGGACGACGGCGCGGAAGAGCGTCCAGACGTCCTGATCGGCGGTGAAGTACTCCTTGCGGTCGCCGCGTTTGTGGGTGCGGGAGACCACGCCCCACTCGACCAGCGCCCGGAGCGACATCGAGGCCGAGCCCCGCGAGATCTCGAGCCGCTCCATCACGTCGTCGGTGCAGAGCGGGTCGCCGGCGATGAACAGGAGCGCGTGCACCTCGGCCATCGTGCGGCTGATGCCCCACGCCGAACCCATCTGGCCCCAGGTCGCGATAAAGCGGTCCTGGGCCTCGCGGAGGTTGTCGGGTTGGGGAGTGGCGCGGGGCATGGTGAAGTATGGGGTGCGGGGGTTTGGGAGTCAATGGGGGTTTCAGAAATGATTGAAAACAGTCGATCTGGGGGCGGAGGGTACGGTAGCGGCCGTGTATCGATCACTTTCGGCGGCGTTTGTGATCGCTATCCGGTGGCGATATCGATCATGCGATGGAGCTTGCTACGGCCCGCTGCCGCATCACTGCGCGGCTAGATTGGGGGAGAGCAGGAAGGATGGAAAGGGCCGCGAGTGATGGCACCCCTAAGTGAGAAGGATCTGCGCCACCGCCGCGCGGTCTAGGAGGAAGCATGCCCAGGGTGACAAAAAAGGCACTGCGGGAGCGATGGGACGAGAAATCCGTCGCAGGAGCTGTTGCCTGCATCGAGAGCGGCGATCTGACCGCCGCCCCCTTCGGCAGGGAGCCGGAGCACAACCGATGGGATTTCCGCGGCATCCCTTACCCTGGTCGCACGCCATTCCCCCGTGGGCGCAGCTTCGCCGATCTTGACCTCTCTTACATGCCCCAACACGGCTTCGGCACGACCGAATGGACCGCCTGCGGGTTCGCTGGAGCGGTCATTGCGACGGTCGGTCGTTGCACATTCACACATTGCGACTGCTCCCGCCTCAATCTGAGTGGGAGCTGGGTTAACCAAAATACATTCACTAACTGTGACCTTGGCAAAGCCTCGTTCCGTGGGGGCATGCTGCAAGACTGCGTGTTCACCAAATGCGATATGCGTGACTGCAACTTCCAGAAGCTGCAGTACGCCACAAACATCCAGCTCGACGGCTGCGATCTCCGCGGCTCGAAGTTCGGTGGCAGCGAGTTCCACGACAATGTCATCGGCAGCTGGACAATCACCAACTGCGATCTCACGGATGTGGAATGGAACGAAACCAACCCCGCGTTGGCCACCATCGTCAACTGCAAGGGGTACCCGCCGGGAAAGGCCTGACCGAACCGCCGCCACGAAACCTCCCCCAGGAGCCCCCTATGAGCGCCCGCTTCGGCTACACCACCCGCGACCAGATCACCGAAGACCTCGCCGCCCAACTCCGCTCCGCCGCCGACGCGGCCTGCGATGAGCACGAATGGACCACCTGCGAACCGATCTGGTTCATGCCAGAGTTGAAGGACGGCCGCCTCGACGGCTCCAGCAAGCTCCTCGTAGGCTTCGACGACTTTGATCCCGATGACTTCGACGAGGATGGTGCCGCCAGCGATACGCCCGGTGGTGTCTCCGACGCTCGTTTCATCGCCGACACCCTCGCGGGCTTCTCCACGATGGATCTCGCCGACGTCGGCGTCTCGGGGATGGCCCGGGTCGCGGCGATCGACCCGTGCCCGGAGATCGAAGAAGCCGACGAAGCAACCACCCGTGTCGTCACCGCCACCTTCACGCATCACGCCGGGCAGCCGTGGGAACTGCGGCTCGAAGGCCACGCCGAGCCGATCGGCGTGACGCCGCGGCACCTGGTGTGGCGGACCGACACCGAGTGCTGGCAGCCGGTCCGCGACCTCGAACCCGGCGCGCGGGTCCGCCTGCTCGACGGTGCCGAGGGCGTGATCGAGTCGGTCACCGAACTGACCGCAACCGAGCCGGTGTACAATCTGGAAGTCGACGCCGACCACGTCTACCGCGTCACGGACGCGGGAGTGTTGGTGCATAACACGTCCTGCCCGCTAACGAAGGGAATACTCCAGCGTGCGGATCCTGGAACAATGCTTTACGTGTCGAGTCACCGTCGAGTCTTGGACGCCCAACGCGACATGGGAGTTACCATTCTCCAAGCACGAGGAAGGAACCGCACTCACGCGTTAGTAGCGCACCATGCGGTGCAGGATGCTATTCAGCCAGGCTCGTATGGATTGAAGCCCGCCATATCGCTTCCACAGCATTTCGCCCATAAGCATCTCTACTCTACAAGCAAGAGGCTCTCCGACGCTGAATTTGTGGCATTGCCAACATTGAGAGACTATCTCGATCGCGAAATATTGCAGATCACAATTGCTGCTTCGAGTTATACCGTCGCAAAACGAAAGCTTAATTTTCAGCTGAAGATACTCGAGGAAGCAAATATCAGATATTGGGATTCTCTTGGATTGACGGGAATGGAGCTCTTGCCATGATTATTGAGACTTTGGAATCAGCCAAGTTCTTTTTAGCCAAGAACCAGCCGTTTCCGCCCGATGCCGACTGGACGCAAGAGATGTTCGATTGTTTAGATCTAATTCTCGACCTTCTTGATGAAGACATCGATGACGAAGCTAGGCGGCTTCTGTTTGGCGCACTCAATAATGGAACGTGCTATGAGCGGCGAGAACGGATGATCGGGCTCGTTGCGCAAGGGGGAAAAGAACTGGTCGAGTCTCTTGCGCTTGAAGGATTCCAGTACGGCTACGACACGGAGCGAGCAGAACAAGCTGCTGACCTCTTGGGGGGATACGCCTCTTTGATACCATTTGATTCTTCGATACCAAAGTTGTCTCATGAGATCACAAAAAAGATCCGCGCCATGCTTCAGATGGGAGGGCCCCATCGTCCACAAGCCGCTAGCGCATTGGGCATGATGGCTGATGAAACCGACAGAAAATGGCTCGAAGAGACACTAGAATCAGCTCGGGGAAGCGACGAGGAACTGCGAGTCTTCTGTGAAGAAATACTTGGGAGGATGGAAAGGCGTAAGTCGCATCATTTTTAGTAACCTCTCGGCGGGTGGCATGGTTGCTGGATTGCCGCGAACTTCTCACTGACCATCTCCCGAGCACTGTGGTGTGGCATGCCCACGCTTCGTGGGCATGTGCTTTGGACCCGCGATGTCGCAGAACACCATGCCCACGAAGCGTGGGCATGCCACGCGAACTCCCCAGCCTCCGGCGGCTGCCGCCGATGACGGGTCCGGGGGTGTCGGTCGCCGGGGCGACCTCTACCCCCGGCTATTGGAGATGAGCCCACCGGGCTGTTTGGGTGCGCGTCAGCCCGCCCGGCTGGGGGAAGACGGCTTCGCCTCACACCAGCAAATCCACCACTCCCGCAGCCCCCAGCACACAACTCACCACCCCGTTCAGCGTGAAGAACGCCATGTCGAGGCCGGCGAGGCCTTTGCGGATGAGGACGAGGTGCTCGGCGATGAGCAGGGCGATGGCCAGGGCGATCGCCGCGGCGAAGAGGACGCCGAGGCGGGGATCGCTCCGCCAGGCGAGGACGAGGCAGGCCGACGCGAGGGCGTGGAGTGTGCGGCTGACCCAAGCGGCCCCTCGCGGGCCGAGGGCTGCGGGGATGCTGGAGAGCCCGACCTCGCGGTCGTATTCGAGGTCCTGCAGGGCGTAGATGACGTCGAACCCGGCGACCCAGCAGAGGACCATGCCCGCGAGCCACCAGAGCGCGGGAGTGGTGGAGAGTGCGGCCGGGTCGACGGCGAGAGCGGCGCAGACCGGCGAGGCTGCGAGAGCGCCGCCGAGGAAGACGTGGCACAGCGCGGTGAAGCGTTTGGTGAAGGAATAGAAACCGATCCAGAGCAGCACGGGGACGGCGAGGATGGTCGGCCACCAGTTGGCGAAGAAGATGCCGAAGAGGGTGGTCGCGGCGATGAAGAGCGCGGCGCTGACGGCGGCTGCGGCAAGTCCATCGCGGAGGGTGAGGCGACCGGAGGCGAGCGCGCGCCGGGCGGTGCGGGGGTTGGCGGCGTCGATGCGTCGGTCGGCGAGGCGGTTGACCAGCATCGCCCACGTGCGCGCGCAGACCATGCAGACGACCACGATGGTAAGTTTGGCGGCCAGCGCGGCGTGGGTATCGGACGCGGGGCGTGCGAGGAACACGCCGAGCAACGCGAAGGGCAGGGCGAATACCGAGTGGGCGAGTTTGATATCGGTCGCGACCAGCCGCGCAACAGCGATCGCGCGGGGGAGCGGTGGGGCGGGTGCGCTGGTGGCTTCGGGCGGTGCGGGCATCCGGGCAGGGTATGGCGGTTTGTGGCCAATGGTGCCGGTGAAGGCTCGCAGCACGCTCGCGGTGGCGGGTTTTGCTGTCTCTGGAGCCGCGCCAACGGGCAAAAGTGCAGAAGGGTCTCGGCTCCCCTCGCGGCTGCCGAGACCCTCCCGCAGGAGACCAGAATCGAAGACATCGATCTGTACGGAAGTCGCGGCCTCCCGGTTCCCGAGATTCCTGCAGGATGGGCGAGTGCGCCCGATGCGACGGTGCGGGCAACGAAAGAGCCCCGGGCCTGCGCCCGGGGCTCTGGATCGGAACGGGTTATGGGCCGGGCTCAGCAGCCGACGTTCCACAGGTTGAGGAAGGCGAGCACGTCCTGGGTGTTGACGCTGCCGTCGCCGTTGATGTCGGCGGAGCCTTCGCCGTTGTTCCAGGCGTTGAGGAAGGCGAGGACGTCCTGGGTGTTGACCGAGTCGTCGCCGTTGAAGTCGGCGATGCAGTCGCCGCCGGCGGCGAGGCCTTCGTAGGGGATGTAGACGAAGTTGAACCCGGTCTGGCCGGGGTTCTCGTTGACCAGGTCGAATCCGGCGACCTCGAAGGTGCCGTCCTCGCCCGCTTCCCAGGCCATGGCGTAGGCGCCGTCGGTGCCGGTGAGCATGAGCACGCCGTCGGTGCGGGCGTCCACACCGGGGACGGTGATCTTGGTGACAGGGAAGCCGAAGGTCTGGTCGTTGCCGGAAGAGACGCTGAAGCCGCCGGTGCCGCCGACCGTGTTGCCACTGGCGTCGATCTGTCCGGCGACGATGCCGGGGGTGGCGTAGGGGAAGTAGACGTAGCCGTAGTCCCAGTCGAGGCTGGGGGCGCCGCCGGAGCCCTCGAAGGCCGAGAGGGTGTAGCTGGAGCCGTTGGGGACGGCGTTGACGACGCGGTTGTTGTTGTCCCAGTTGATGGCGATGATGACGCCGTCGACACCGACGGTGCCGTCGATGGGATGATCGATCGTCTCTCCGGAGAAGACCTGGACGTCGCCGGCCTGATCGAAGCCCGCGCCGGTGGGGAAGTAGGCGACGGCGAAGTCGGCGTTCATCTCGCCGCCGGCGAGCGAGGCGTTGTGGCCGTGCATCTCGCCGTTGTCGAAGCTGACGGTGTGCCAGCCGCTGACGCCGCCGGTGTCGGTATTATCGCGGATGAACTCGGAGGCGGAGGCGAGGTAGACGCCCTCGAAGCTGTCGAGGCCGTTGTCGATGCGGGAGGGGTGGCGGGCGTTGAAGAAGGCCATGCCGACGTCGCCGCGGTTGTCGCCGACGGCGCGGAGGGCGTCGGAGCCCATCTCCCGTTCGGCGATCATGTCGCCGTTGGCGTTGTCGGGGCGGATTTCGGTGACCGCGATGCGGGCGGCGTGGGCGACGTCGAAGCGGTCGAGGTAGGACCGATCGGGGGTGCCGGGCTGGATGTCCACGCCGGTCTTGAAGAAGGCGAAGTGGAAGGCGCGGTCGTAGGAGGCGATGTCCTGGAGGCCCATGCCGGCGATGTCGCGGCTGGTGATGGTCCAGCCGGTGGCATCGGGCACGACGAAGACGGGATTGTCGATGGTGTTGCCGCCGAACTCGGTGGTGGGCGAGGCCAGGAGGGTGCCGGTCGAGGGGCTTTCTCCGGCGATCTCGATGCGCCACGTGCCGCTGGTGTCGGGCTTGCCGACGAGTTCGACGGTGAAGTCGCCCTGGCTGAAGAGCTTCTCGCCGCCGCCGGTGATGACGCCCATCGTCACGCCCGCGGTGCCGCCGGGGACGAAGACGAAGCCGACGGGGTCCTGCTCGCTGGTGTCGCCGTTGGAGCCGTTGTCGTGGTTGTTGAGCGCGCCGGTGCCGTCGGCGTTGAGGAAGACCTGCACGAAGTTGTCTTCGTTCTTGGCGCCGGTGCCGAGGAGGACACCGTCGCGGTTCATGTCGACGCCCTCGAGGCGGATGCCGAAGATGCCGGTGGCGGTGTCGACGAAGCCGTTGCCTGTGCCGGGGTCGTTGAACGTGTTGTAGAGCGGGAGGAGCGGGTTGCCGATCAGCTCGTCGATGACGCCGCCGTTGGAGCTGTTGTAGGCGGTCGCGGCCATCCAGCCGTCATCGATGGGGAAGAAGCCGAAGGCGGGGTTCCAGTTGACCTTTGCGCCGCTGGGCGAGCCGTGGACGGCGATGAAGTAGGAGGGGCCGGTGCGGACGCTGCTGGTGGTGGCGTAGTAGGGATCGGGGCCGACGCAGGCCTCGGACAGCCGGGCGTCCTCGTAGCTTGCGGTGATGAGCACGCCGAGGTTGGTGTCGTCGCCGGTGCCGAAGTCGAGGCCGTAGTCGCCTCGGTTGCTGGCGGCGTGCAGGATCGACCAGCCGGCCGAGCCGATCATGGCCGACAGGGTGACCGAGGAGGCGGTGTCGTCGCAGTCATTCTCGACGACGTTGATGGCGCCGTGCTCGACCTGCGCGGCGGCCTGGCCGGCAAGCAGCGCGAGGGCTGCCGCGGTGATCTTGGTAACGTTCTTCACGGTGGATCTCCTCTCAATCTCGGGAAGGTGAGCCCGGGGGACAGACGCGTCCCCTTCGGGCGGTGGGCGTTGTGTGGTTCAGCGCTTCTCGACGCTGGGGGTGGAGTACCAGGGCAGGGGGACGCTGTCGCTGGTTCCCCAGGCGTCGATGAGCTCCTGCTTCTTGGCGTCGGCCTGGGCGCGTGAGATGTTGCTGACGTGGCCGTCGGTCCAGGTGACCGCGCTGGAGTTGGAGTGGCGGAAGTACTCCTGCTCCCAGTACTGGCGGTCGTCGGTGTCGTTGCTGCTGTCCCACTGGTCCATCTGGACGAGGGTGTCGCCGTTGCCGTCCATGACGACCTCCGAGCCGTCCTGGAACATGATGATCTCGGAGGGGAACTCGATGGTGCCGAGGCGGCGCGGGGCGCGCTTGCCGTTCTGGCGGCCGAAGAACATGCGCGTGACGGTCTCGGGCACGCCGTCGAACCCGGGTGTGACACCGTTGAAGCAGTAGCTCGACCAGAGGGTGTAGGGGTCGTGCGGGAGTGCGCCGCCGTTGCGGAACGCCGCGACGGTGAACTTGGCGTCGGGGCAGCTTGTGGTTTCCCACGCAGGGATGGGCAGCGCATCCTCGCCGATGCCGCCGGTCGAGTCGAACATCTCGTCGGTGAGTTCGGCGCCGAGGCGTTCGTCGTAGAGCTGCGCCCAGTAGACCTGGTTGTTCTCGACGGGCTTGAGGAGGTAGAAGCGGCTGCCGAAGAGCTTGCGGAAGCGGAGGGCGTTGTTGTCCCAGCCGCCGTGCCAGTAGTCGTCGTTGTCGAGGGCGTAACCGAGGAGAGCCTGGCCGAGCGAGCGTTGCTGCGTGTTGCACTTGAGTTGCCTGGCCGAGGCCCGGGCCTTGCCGAGGGCGGGCAGGAGGATCCCGATGAGGAGGGCGATGATCGCGATGACCACCAGCAGTTCGATCAACGTAAAGCCTCGGCGGATGTCGGTGCGCATGCGGTGCTCCGTTGGAAGACGTGGGCCTGGGGACGGTGTTCCGGCTCGCGCTGAGCCAGACGCGGAGAACGTAGACCCGGGCGCGGTTTGCCCGGATAAACGTTCTGCCAAGACTCCGTGCGGATTGTGTTGACGCCGTGTTGCCGTTCTGTCGGCGTACCGTTGCGAGCGTGCAAGCCCGAGGACCCATCAGACCGATGAAGAGCACGGAGCCACACCCACTTATGACCCCTGAACACTGCCAAGAGAGTCAGCGCCTGCTCGAAGAGGCCGCGCACGAGGCCAACTGGAAGCGTTGGGGGCCCTATCTGCCCGAGCGCCAGTGGGGCACGGTGCGGGAGGATTATTCAGACCACGGCAACTGCTGGGACTATTTCCCCCACGAACACGCGCGGAGCCGCGCGTACCGGTGGGGTGAGGACGGCCTGCTCGGGTGGTGCGATCGGCAGTGCCGCCTGTGCTTTGCGGTGTCGCTCTGGAACGGCAAGGACGGCATCCTCAAGGAACGCCTGTTCGGCCTGACCAACGACGAGGGTAACCACGGAGAGGATGTCAAAGAGGTCTACTTCTACCTCGACTCGACGCCCACGCATTCGTACGCCAAGGCGCTGTACCGCTACCCGCAGCGGGAATTTCCTTACGACGATCTCGTCGCCGAGAACGGCAGACGCGGCAAGGACAAGCCCGAGTATGAACTCACCGACACCGGCGTCTTCGAGGGCAACCGGTTCTTCGACGTGACGATCGAGTACGCCAAGGCGTCCGACAACGACACGCTGGTGCAGATCACCGCGCACAACCACGGCCCGGAGGCGGCCGACCTGCACCTGCTGCCGACGGTGTGGTTCCGCAACACGTGGTCGTGGGGCGCGCCGGAGGAGGGGGTCGGAGAGAAGCCGCGGATCTGGCAGGAGACGCCGGGGCGCGTGCTCGGCGAGCACGAAACGCTGGGGCGGTTCGCGGTCGACTTCGGCCCGGTGAGCGACCCGGCGGCGAGCGCCGGCGGCGGGACGCCGGAGCTGCTGTTCACAGAGAACGAGACCAACTTCGAGCGCATCTTCGGCTACGCCAGCGCGGGGCCGTACGTGAAGGACGGCTTCGAACGCCGCGTGATCGGGGGCGAGACAGGAGCGGTCAACCCCGCGCGGCACGGCACCAAGGCGGGCGCGTGGCACCGGATGCGCGTGGGCGCGGGCCAGAGCGTGACGGTGCGGGTGCGGATCCGCCCGGCCGAGTTCGAGCCGCACGCCGACGACCTGGCCGGCGCGTTCGACGAGGTCATCGAGGCCCGCCGTCGTGAGGCGGACGAGTTTTACGCGCACAAAATCGGCGATCACCACACGCCCGAGCAGCGTGCCATCAGCCGGCAGGCGTTCGCCGGGCTGCTGTGGGGCAAGCAGTTCTACCACTACGTCGTCAAAGACTGGCTGGCCGGCGACCCGAGCCAGCCGCCGCCGCCGGAGTCGAGGCGCCTGGGGCGCAACCACGACTGGTCGCACCTGCACAGCCGCGACATCCTGAGCATCCCCGACACGTGGGAGTACCCGTGGTTCGCGGCTTGGGACACGGCGTTTCACATGGTGCCTATGGCCCGGATCGATCCGGACTTCGCCAAGCGGCAGCTCGTGCTGATGCTCCGTGAGTGGTACATGCACCCCAACGGGCAGATGCCGGCGTACGAGTTCGCCTTCGGCGATGTCAACCCGCCGGTGCACGCGTGGGCGTGCTGGCGGGTGTATCAGCGTGAGCTGGCCGAAGGGCGGGGCGACCGGCTCTTCCTGTCACGGACCTTCCAGAAGCTGCTGCTCAACTTCACGTGGTGGGTCAACCGCAAGGACCCGCAGGGCGAGAACATCTTCAGCGGCGGGTTCCTGGGGCTCGACAACATCGGGGTCTTCGACCGCTCGCAGCCGCTGCCGATCGAGGGCAAGCTCGAGCAGGCCGACGCGACGGCGTGGATGGCGTTCTTCTGCGGCCACATGCTCTCGATGGCGATGGAGCTGGCGATCCACAACCCCGCCTACGAGGACATGGCGTCCAAGTTCTTCGAGCACTTCGTGCACATCACCGACGCGATGAACTCACTCGGCGGCACCGGCCTCTGGGACGAGAAGGACGGCTTCTACTACGACCGCATCCGCGTGGGCGACACGGGGATGCCGATGCGGATCCGCTCGCTGGTGGGCATCCTGCCGATGATCGCCTGCGAGATCCTGGAAGAACGGGTGATCAATCAACTGCCCGGCTTTGCCAAGCGGATGAACTGGTTCCTCGAGAACCGCTCCGACCTGGCGCGGCACACGACCTACATGGAGCCCGACGGCAGGCCCGAGCACGCCTACCGGCTGCTGGCGCTGCCCTCGCGCGAGCGCCTCGTGCGCATGCTCGGCTATCTGCTCGACGAGAACGAGTTCCTCTCGCCCTTCGGCATCCGGTCGCTCTCGAAGATCCACGCGACGCAGCCGTTCATCATGAAGCTGGACGATCAGGAGTTCCGTGTCGAGTATGCGCCGGGAGAGAGCCCGACGCAGATGTTCGGCGGCAACAGCAACTGGCGCGGGCCGATCTGGTTCCCGATCAACTACATGATCGTCAAGTCGCTGGAGCGGTACCACAGGTTCTACGGCGATGCGCTCCAGGTCGAGTGCCCCACCGGATCGGGCAACATGATGAACCTGTGGGACGTCTCGCAGGAGCTGCGGCGGCGGCTCGCCCGGCTCTTCGAGCTCAACGGGCAGTCGAAGCGACCGTTCCTTGCGGGCGAGCAGCCCTTCGTTGACGCGGCGGGCGAGGAGATGCTCTTCTTCCACGAGTTCTTCCACGGCGACACCGGCAAGGGCCTCGGCGCGAGCCACCAGACGGGCTGGACAGCGCTGATCTCGTCGATCCTCGCGGGGACCAATGTGCGGACGCCGCCGCGGGCGACAGCCGCGCAGACGTAAAGCCGGTGCCGCGACCTCTTTCGTGACGCTTTGCTGACGCGACGGGCTACACCGTGCCGTAGAGCCGGTCGCCCGCGTCGCCGAGGCCGGGCAGGATGAAGCCGCGATCGTTGAGCTTCCGGTCGATCGCCGCAGTGTAGATGACCATCTCAGGCTCCGACTCGTGGATCAGCGCGATGCCCTCGGGCGCGGCGACGAGGCACATCAGTCGCAGGTCGGTGGCTCCCGCGTCACGGAGCATGCGCAGCGCCGCCGCGGCCGAGCCGCCGGTGGCGAGCATCGGGTCGACCAGGATCACCGGCCCGGCGTCGAGATCGCTGGGCAGCTTGTTGAGATAGGCCTTGGGCTCGAGCGTGCTCTCGTCGCGGGCCATGCCGAGGTGGCCGACGCGGGCCTCGGGCATGACGTCCATCACGCCCTCGGTCATGCCCAGCCCGGCGCGGAGGACGGGCACGACGGTGACCGTCCCGGCCAGGCGTGTGCCGGTCATGCGTTCCAGCGGCGTATGGATCTCGACGGGGGCGTGCGGGAAGTGGCGGGTGACCTCGTAGACCATCAGCCCCGCGATCTGGGTCATCAGCGCGCGGAAGGCCCGCGAGCTGGTCGACCGCTCGCGGAGCCACGTGAGTTTGTGCTGGATGAGCGGGTGGTCGAACACGACGACGTTGGCGGGCGAGTCGGGCATCGGCCCAGCCTACCACAGTCGCCGGGGCATGAGCGACGGCACGCAGCACCCCGGACTCTGCTACAACTTGGCCATGGCGACACCGAACCGAGGCAGGCCCGACCGCGGGGCGTTGGACCGAGCCGCGCTCGATGCCGCGATCGCGCAGGCGGAGAAGTCACTCTCGGAGGGGGGCATCCCCATCGGCGCGGCGCTGGTCGCGCCGAGCGGCGAGATTGTGGCGGCGGGGCACAACATGCGGGTGCAGGCCGGCGACCCGACCGCGCACGGCGAGATGAGCTGCATCCGCGCCGCGGGCCGCCGTCGCGACTGGCACACGCTGACGATGGCGACCACGCTGTCGCCCTGCGCGATGTGCTCGGGGGCGACGGTGCTGCACCGCATCCCGCGGGTGGTGATCGGCGAGAGCCGCACGTTCCAGGGGCGTGAGGATTGGCTGGTCGCGTCGGGGGCGGAGGTGGTGGTGATGGACGACCCGCGGTGCATCGCGATGATGGAGCGGTTTATCGCCGAGCACCCGGAGCTCTGGAACGAGGACATCGGCGTGCCGGGCGAGTGATCGCCCGGGCTGACTTGACTCAGGCTGGCTCGATTCAGGCCGTCTCGATTCAGGCCGGCTCGATCGAGAGGCTGGCGACGGTGACATCGTCGTCGAGGGCGTCGGCCCCGGCGTGGGTCTCGACCGCCTCGAACAGCCGCGAGACATCGTCGGCCGCGGACTCACTCGGGCGGAGCGCGTCGATGGTGCGGGCGTGGCCGAACTCCTCGCCGTCGCGGTCGCGCTGCTCGGCCACACCGTCGGAGAACAGGATGATCCGCCCGCCCTCGCCGAGTGTCAGCGTCTCGTCGTGGTAGGGGGCGTCCGGGTCGACACCGAGCGGGAGGCCCCCGACGGTGCGGAGCGGGGTTGGCGCAGAGTTGGCTGCGGAGCGAACAAGCCAGTGCCCGTGCCCGGCATCGACGAATCGCACCGCGCGGGTGACCGGGTCGATCACGGCGACCCAGAGCGAGATGAACCGCCCGCCGGGGAGCAGGGGCGAGAGCTCCGGGCCGATCTCCTGCAGTGCCGCGGCCGGGCTGCCCCTCGAACGCAGGGCGGCGTTGAGCATCGTCTGCGTGGTCGCCATCAGCATGGCCGCGCCGACGCCCTTGCCCGCGACATCGCCGAGATAGACACCGACCCGCCCGTCACCCAGCGGGAAGATGTTGAAGAGGTCGCCCGCGACAAACCGCCCCGGCTTCATGCGGACGCTGTAGCGCACGCCCTGCGAGAGGCCCTCGCTGGCGGGCATCAGCAGGCGGCGGGCCTCCGCCGCGGCCGCGACGTCACGCATGATCTCGCTGTTGATCCGCTCGAGCGCCGCCCGGCGCTGGTTGGCCAGCGCCAGCCCGCCGATGCGGCAGAGCGCCTGGCAGAACGCCGCGGCGTCGGGCTCGACGTGCGCGTCGTGCCGCCGGTCGTCCAGATACAGAAACGCGTCGATCGTCTCGCCCAGCGCGATCGGGGCGCAGATCGCCGCCTCGATGCCCAGTCTCGCGATCGACTCGCCGTGATCGATCGGTGCGTCGTGGCTGAGACGCGCGACCTGCCCGTCCGCGGCCGCCTCGATCAGGCTCCGCGAGAACGGCTGCTCGGACAGCACGAAGTCGCCGGACATCGAGAGCAGCTCGATCTCATCACCCACCAGACGGAACACCGCCGCACGCGGGAAGCCGGTGCCCTCCCGCGCGGCCTGGGCCAGCACGGCGGCGAGCGGCTCTTCGAGCGTCGCGGCATAGATGTTCGCGGCATAGTCGATCAGGAGATCGAGCCTGCGACGGGCGAGCGAGCGCAGCTCGCGCTCGGGGATCGCGTCCACGCGTTCCCCGGCCGCGAGAAAGCCTGACGATCCGTCGAGTGTCATGCGGGTGGTGCCGACCGACGTGCCGAACTGCGCGCGGAAGGTCCACGGTCCGATGGAGACGAGGTCGAGGTCGTGCACGGGCGTGGGGGTGTCGGGCGCGATCGCCTGGCCGTTGATCGACACGCCGGCCCGGCTGTGCAGGTCGGTGATGTGCCACGCGCCGCCCTCGTCGTTGAGGGTGGCGTGACGCCTGGAGACCGAGGCGTCGGGGAGTTGCACATCGCACGCGACGCTCCGGCCGATCAGCGGCGAGGTGCCGGAGGGCACGTCGATCGCCGCGACGGGCGGTCCTTGGACCGGCAGGAACCGGATGGGCGGGGCGTGTGGCGGGGTGGACATGGTCAGGCGAGCCGGTGCTGCTTCCGCGAGAGTGGCGTCGGTCGAGAGGTCACAGAAGCCGAGACCTTACCGGCTCGACACGTCGCGTGCCTCGCCGCAGCGGAGCGTGGTTTCGAGGTAGCGGACGTCCGCGGCGTCAATCACTCCGTCGAGATTGGCATCGCCGGGCGTCGCGTGGATCGCGTAGAGGTCCTCGATGTCGAACGAGCCGTCGGCGTTGATGTCGAGCGGGTGGCGGTCGTAGACCAGCACGACGCGGCCGACAGACGACTGGCCGGACGATGCGGTCACGCGGTAGGTCATGACGTCGAACCCCGAAGCCTCCGCGTCCGGGCGGAGCAGGCGGTAGGGCCCGGCGGGCCCGGCGACGATCGCCGCCTGCGCGGGCGCGTCGATGATCTCGAATGTGAGCGCGTCGGCCGCGTCGTCGAAGAGGTAGGGCAGGGTGACGAACGCTTCGGTCGCGTCGCCGACCCACGCCGTGGACTGGAACACGGTGGGGACGTTGCCGTTCGGGGTGCCTTCGGTGTAGTCGATCGAGACCTCGATCGGGGCCGAGCGGACGCGCATGCCATCGGCGAAGAGTGCTTCGGCGTGGATGTCGGAGACGCCCGCGCCGAGTTGCACGCCCGCGACCTCGAGTGTCGCCTCGCACCCGCTCGCAGCCGCGAGGACTCGGTCGTGCTGCACCAGCCGGATCTCCACCGGTGTCCCGGTGCCGCCGGCAAGCGAGCTCGCGTCGAAGACGAACGTGGTCGAGAGATCGCCGCTGGTGCCCGAGACGCTCTCAAGCTCGGCCGAGCGGCCCAGATTGTTGACGATCAGCTCGCCCTGCCACACGCCGAGCGTACGGACGGTAGAGGTGTCGTACCCGAAGACCCGCAGGTCGTGCCAGCCGTCCTCGAGCTCGGTCGTGTTCACCTCGAGCGGGAGGGAGAAGTCCGCATCCATCAGGCGGTTGTCCACGACGACTTCGTAGTCAAAGACGAAGTTGCCCGGCTTGCTGGTCTGTCCGTTCGGGGTGATCTCGACGACGCCCGACGCCGGCTCGGTCGGCGGGCTCTGCACCGTGACCGTGACCGGGTAGTCAAACAGCCTGCACATCGGGTCGCCGTAGAGCAGTCCCTGGAATGGCGTGAAGTTGAGCGCGCGGAAGATCGATTCCCCCATGCTCGCACCCTGGTGGTAGTAGACCATCGACCGGGCGTGGGTGAACTTTCCGGGGTAGTTGCAGGGTTCCTCGACGGTCCCGACCGACGCGGTCGCGCCCTCGCGGATCCAGTCGGAGATCTTGGTCTGGTTCTGGTTGTCGAACATCGCGCCGTAGCTGGTCAGGTGATCGGCGTAGGACCCCGGCAGGAAGGTCATGTTCGCCCCGGGGATGTCCAGCACCGCGGCCCCGGTGAGCACACACAAGACGTCGTCCTGGTTCCGCGGCATCTGGCGAAACTCGTGGCTGCCCGCCCCGCCCTGCAGCTCGATCTGCGAGATCACGTTGTCGAACGTGTTGTGACGCGGCCCGGAGCGCGTCTGGTCCGAGGTCTCGCAGAAGTAGAACGTGCCCGTGGGGCGCGTGAAGTCTGCCGCGACGGAGCGGTCGATGTTGTCGAGGATCTCCTGCAGCGTGTTGCCGCGTTCGCCCGTGTAGCCGAGCATCGCACCGATGTAGTACCGCTTGGCGTTCGGGTCCGAACTCGGGCTCCCGGACAGGTACGAGGTCTCGCTGTCGAACCGCACCATCGTGAACGTGTTGCGGGAGTACCGGTTGTTGAAGTTCGAATTGACGCCGCCGAGCACGTCGTCGGTGATGAAGGCGGTCGTGTACGCACCGGAGATCGAGAAGCGGCGAACCGGCGAGCAGCCGTCCGAGACGAGGCCCGGAGCGTCGATGTAGAACGGCGAGCCTGGCATCAGCACGATGTAATCGGCCTGGTTCTGGATACCGCGCTCGGCGATCAGCGTCTCGAGCGCCTTGAGGTTCCAGGCCACGAAGGCCTGGTAGTCGTCGGCCCCCGGCGAGAAGTAGAGCACGTTCTCCGCCGGGACGTTGCGCGCAGCGCGGTAGTAGTTGGCAACGTACATCGACTCGGCGTTGAGCGGGTCGGCGATGATGATGATGTTCTCGCCCGAGCCGCCGGCCAGCGCGTGCCCCGCCGCGGCCATCAGTGCGCACGCCGCCGATGCAACGATCCGGTTGCGGTTGCCAAATCTCATGCTTGATCTCCCGGTCACTCTCGTTTGACCTCTCACCCCGGATGTCTCCGGAGCCCTTCGCCCGTGTCAGTGTAGATCGGCCCGCCGGCCCGCCCAAACCATCTTCGTCCGAGAACCGGGCGCGGATCGCCTCCACGGCCTCATCACAGCCCTTTGAAGCCGCGAGGAGCGGGTCCGATGCTGTGTATCGGCACGCTACTCGTCCGGATCGGTCGATCCGTCCGGGTCGGGCTCGTTTGGTTCGGTCGCCGTCGCGCGGGCCGGACGGTCCTGCCGGACGGTGAACGGATCGGGAAGCGGTGCCAACCCGAACGAGGCCCGTAGCTGATTCTGCGCCCTGAGGGCTGTCGCCAGCGCGGGACGCGGCAGGATCGCCGAGCTCCCGTCGCTCAAGAGCACCGCGACCGTCCCCTGGTAGGGCTGTCCGACGACGCGCGGGTCCCACGCCTCGATCATCAGCCACAGCCCCGGCGGCGGGTCCGACGCGTCGATGCCGTGGTAGGTGAACACCATGTCGCCGAGGCGGTGCGCGACCACATCCGGGCCGATCGTTGCCGCCGCCGCGGCAAGCGCGGTCTGCCGACCCTCCGGCGTCAGCGACTCCCACGCCGCCAGCGGGATCTCGTCAATGAACACATCCGATTCGGCGGTGGTGACGGACTGCACATTCGTGAAGTTGAGAGGGGAGATCCGCCTGTCGTCGAGCAGCTCCGCGGCGTGGGCCGGCCACGTGCCCCGGTCCGCCGCCGAGTTCAGCGGCATCCAGAAGGCATCGACGCCCCACGTGGTCGCGCGGTACATCGTCGCGACGTTCGCAGCGTTGATCGACCGGGTGATGCTCAGTGTCGCGAATCCGACCGCCGCCACGACCACCACCACGGGCAGCACCGCCACAGCGATCGCGGCACGCACGCCGCTGACCCGCTGAGCGCTGGCCAGCGCGATCCCGGCCGCGACGATCCACCAGAGCGTGCCGATCCAGCCGAAGTAGAAGTTCAGGCAGGGGACCAGCACGACGACATTCGGGCCGCACGTGTAGCACAACGCGTGCGCCGTGCGGCCGAGGCCCCCCTCGGTCGTCCCGCCCAAGCGGAGCATGCCGTGCGCGGTGAGCACCCAAAGCCCGGTCAGCACCACCAGCGCAATCATCTCGCCGACGAACATCCCCGCGAACGCGCCGAGCAGGCCGAAACTCACGAACGCGCTCAGCAGCAGCGCCGGGCCCACCAGGATCGCCGCGAACACCAGATGCAGAGCCCCCGCAAACGCCCACGCCTGCTCCGGCGGGCTGTCCACCGGGGTCGAACGCATCATCCATCCCGGCGAGCACGGCCCGCGCACCATCGTGCCGAGCAGTCGCTTCAGGAATCGCGCCCGATCGTCGAGCCACGGGTTCACATCGGCCCGGGTGCGGCGCTCGTCCAGGCCGTCGGCGGGGCGCAGGACCATCGTGTCCATCTCGATCTGCTGCGCGCACCCGACGCACACGAACCGACGCGGCTCGAGGTGGCCGTCCGGCCCCGTGCCGAAGTAGCGCTGGTCGCAGTGGGGGCAGCAGAAGCAGACAGAGTTCTTGGAGAAGCGGAAGTCCGACGGCGCAAACCCCGTGCCGCACTCTGGGCACTGGCCGGAGCGCAGGTTCCACAACGGGTAGCTGCAGTGGCGGCAGTTCATGCGTGGCTCTGATCAGCCGGGCGGTTCAGCCCCACGTCTCGACCGACTCGCGGATCTTGGACCTGCTGAACCAGATGAGCACGAACACGGGCCAGATCGCTAGGAACAGCCACTGGACGAACACCATCACCCCGCCCGCGCCTTGCACGAGCGAGCCGAAGCCTGCGGGCATCTGCTGCGCCATCTCGGCGTTCTCCTGCATCGCCTTCATCTGCGCCTGCATGACCAGGAAGCCGACGACCGCGCCGACCGTGTTGGCCAGCAGGTCGAGCAACGCCGTGCCGACCAGCAGACCCCGCGCCGAGCGCTTCCGCCGGAGCAGCATGATGCCGCCGACGAGCATCATGACCGAGATCACAAACTCGAGCAGCATCACGCCGCCCTGCAGGACGGGGTACGGCAGACCGGAGGACAGTTGGACCTCCATCTCGGAGGCCTGCTCTTCCGGGATCATCGACACCAGCGGACCGCTGAGCAGAAGCAACGCCCCGCCGCACGCCCCGCTCAGCACCCCAGCGAGCCGAAGATGATCGAGATCACCCCGATCACCGTCGGCCACGATTCCGGCGGCTTGACCGGGACGAAGTCGCCCTGCGTGGTCGGTGGTGCGGCAGCGGGATCGATGGGGTCGCTCATGGCGGTGCTCCGAGGGGTCGCATCATCCTACCGAACATGCGGGTTGCGGCGCATGGCAGGCCCGCGCGGGGTGCGGTTCAGCGTGGGATCGCAGGCCGAATCACGCAGGAATGGCCGAGCATCGGCGGCCGGAGCCCAGACGCGGCCCCCTAGAAATCCCCATCCTCCTTGATTGAGTATGCATTATGCGTATAATAATGCGACATGTCCGGCAGAGTTCGAAGACAACAGGTGATCGCCGAGATCCTTTCCCGCCGACCGGTCGCGAGTCAGGAAGACCTGCGCGCCTGCCTGCATGACCGCGGGATCGGTGTCACTCAGGCGACCCTCAGCCGCGACCTGCGTGAGATCGGTGCGCTCAAGACCATGCGCGGCTACCAGCTCCCCTCGGAGAACGGGGCCAGCGCGCTGGGCGGCACCAACGGCACGCCCAAACCCTCACCGCTCTCGCGGGCGCTCGCCGGCTTCGTCACGTCCGTCGAACCGGCGGGCAACCTCATCGTGCTGCACACCGGCCCGGGCCACGCCCAACTGGTCGCTCTCGAGATCGACCGGGCGGGCATGAGCGGCGTCGTGGGCTGCCTCGCGGGAGACGACACCGTCTTCCTCGCTGTCACCGCGATCCCGCGCGCGCGGGAGATCACCCGCGAGATGCGCCGCATGGCCGAGCTGATCGACCCGAGCGGGGCGCAGCGGTGATCCGCTGCGCAATCGTCGGGGCGAGCGGCTACACCGGAGCGGAGCTGGTCTCGATCCTGCTCCGTCACCCGCACGCCGAGGTCGTGGGCATGTTCGGCTCATCGCGCGGCGATGCACCCGCTCGCTGCTTCAGCGACCTGCACCCCCGGTTCCGCGGCGAGTGCGACCTGCCGATCGAGCCCGCCGACACCGCCGGCATCCTCGCGTGCGCGCCCAACGCCGTCCTGCTCTGCACGCCCCACGAAGCCAGCGCCGCGATCGCCCCCGCCCTGCTCGACGCGAGCCCCGACACGGTCGTGCTCGATCTCTCGGCCGCGTTCCGGCTGCCCCGCGCTGGGGATTACGACACGTTTTACGGCTTCACGCACCCCGCGCCCGAGCGGCTTGCCAGCGCCGTCTACGGCCTCGTCGAGCGGGCGGGGCACCAGCTGCAGACCGCCCGGCTGATCGCGGTGCCGGGGTGCTACCCGACCAGCGTCATCCTGCCGCTCTCGCCGCTGGTCGAGGCGGGGGCCGTCGCCACCGGCACTCGCCCGATCGCCGACTGCATCAGCGGCGTCTCCGGTGCCGGACGCACGCCGGGCGAGCGGAACATGTTCTGCGAGGTCAGCGTGCAGCCCTACGGCGTGTGGACGCACCGGCACAACCCGGAGATCCGCACGCACTCGGGCGCGAACGTGATCTTCACGCCGCACCTCGGCCCCTACGAGCGCGGCATCGTGAGCACGATCCATGTCGAGCTGGCCCCCGGCTGGGACGAGCCCCGCGTGCGTGAACTGCTCGGGGAGACTTACGCCGATGCCCGGTTTGTCCGCCTGCTGCCGCGGGGTGCGTGGCCGAGCGTCAACGGCGTGCGCCACACCAACTTCTGCGACATCGGCCTCGCGGCCGAGGGCGGGCATCTCGTTTTGGTCAGCGCGATCGACAACCTCGTCAAGGGCGCGTCCGGCCAGGCGGTGCAGTGCATGAACGTGCGTTTCGGCATGGACGAAGCGACCGGCCTGCTCGGCCGGGCCGACACCTCCGCCGGCGTGGGGGCCCCGTCATGAGCGCAGGGCCCGTGGTCATCAAGCTCGGCGGCGCGGCGATTGATGATGCGCGCGCGCTCGGCCCGCTCTGGGACGCCATCGCGACGCTGGCCACCACGTGCGCCGGGGGCGTCGTCCTCGTCCACGGTGGCGGGGCCGCGGTCGATGCCCACCTCGCAAGGCTCGGACTGACCAGCCAACGCCGGGCCGGCCTGCGGGTCACGCCCGACGAGCACATCGGCGAGGTTGTCGCGGTGCTCCGGGGCTCGGTCAACACCCGGCTCGTCGGCCTGCTGTGCGCACGCGGCGTCGCGGCCGTTGGCCTCGGGCTCTCCGACGGGGGCGCGTGCGTCTGCGACAAATACGAGCCGGACGGGGTCGATCTCGGGCGCGTCGGAGCTGTCGAGGCCGAGGCGAATGCTGACGACACACCCCCCGGCCGCGGCGGTCTCTGGCGCGAACTGCTCGCCGCCGGGCGCGTGCCCGTGCTCTGCTCGATCGGCCTCGACGCCCGGGGCGAGCCGCTCAACGTCAACGCCGACGACGCGGCCTCGGCCGTCGCCGGCATCCTGCACGCCTCGATGCTGGTCCTGCTGACCGATGTCCCCGGCGTGCTCGACGCCGACGGCTCGATCATCGAGTCCACCGACCACGACGGCATCGAGTCGCGCATCGCCGACGGCACGATCGCGGGGGGGATGATCCCCAAGGCCCGTGCCGCCGTCGCGAGCGCCGAGGCCAGCGGCGTCCCGACAGTGATCGCCTCCTGGAAAGACCTCGACGGGTTCGCCTCGCTCGGTGCGGGCGGGCACCCCGGCACGCGGATTACGGCGCGACGACGAAGGCCGGCGGGGACACACGCCTGATCGCTCCGCCCGGGCGTGAGCCCCGACATCGCCGATCGGCGCAGCGTCGGACCATGCTCGCCCGATCCGCTCCGGACCTCCAACACCCAAACGCCCGCCCGAATCACGAAAGGCAGACGCCATGCCCAATACTTCCACGACGACCACACAATCCGCGACCGTCGCGTTCCTGCAGGAGAACGACGCCGACATGCCCCCGAAAGCACCCTCACTGACCAACCGCGATCTGATCTCGATCAGCGAGCTGTCCGCGGCGGAGGTCGGCCAGATCTTTGCCACCGCCGCGCACATGAAGCACGATCTGGCGCCCTACGCCGGCTCGCTCGCGGGTCGCTCGATCATCGCGCTCTTTGAGAAGCCCTCGCTCCGGACGCGCATGACGTTCGAGACCGGCCCGACGAAGCTGGGCGCTCACGTCATGTACTTCGACCACTCGCAGCAGCGCATCGGCCAGCGGGAGAGCGTCAAGGACTACGCGCTCAACCTCGAGCGGTGGGTGGACTGCATCGTCGCCCGGGTCTTCGAGAACCGGGTGCTCCGCGAGATGGCCGAGCACGCCAGCGTCCCTGTGGTCAACGCCCTGTGCGACATCGAGCACCCCTGCCAGGCGCTCGCCGACCTGTTCACGCTTACCGAGAAGTTTGGCGACTTGAGCACGAAGCGTCTGGCCTATGTCGGCGACGGCAACAACGTGTGCCACTCGCTGATGCTCCTGTGCGCGAAGCTCGGCGTGAGCTTCACGGCCGTGACGCCGAAGGGATTCGAGCCGCAGTTCTCGGTGGTGCGTGATGCGCTGCAGGACGCCAAGTCGACCGGCGCGACGATCACCCTCAGCCACAGCCCCGAGGCCGCGGTCGGCCACGACGCGGTCTACACCGACTGTTGGGTCAGCATGGGGCAGGACCACCAGAAGGCGCTCCGCGACGGTGTGTTCGACGCCTACCAGGTCAACGAGGAACTGATGGAGCGGATCGCCGGCAAGGGCCACGACTGGCCGCTGTTCATGCACTGCCTGCCGGCGCACCGTGGGCAGGAGGTCACAGACGACGTGATGGACTCGCCCTGCTCGGTGGTCTTCGACCAGGCCGAGAACCGGATGTGGGTGCAGAACGCGCTGCTGTGGCACATGCTGGCTAAGACCCCGCTGGCCTGAGTCCGCAGCCGCCGCGGCTACTCGTTCTTCTTCTTGCCGCCGTCGATCAGGTCCTTGAGCAGGTTGCCCGCGCCATCCTCGAGCAGCTTGCCCGGTGCGATCAGCGAGTCAACCGCGTTCTTGCCGACCAGATCGACCGCGATGTCGTTCTTCGGACTGGCGATGAGTCCGCTCGTTCTGATCGGAAGCTTGGCGAGGTTGCCCACCAGCGGCAGCGGCAGGTTCGAGAGCCCCGGCACCGCCTCGGCGGCGAACGCCCCGGCGGGGATGAATGTCAGCACCTGAAGCTGTCCGGCGGGCAGCGTCCCGCTCCCGCCGTTGGCAAGCTGCCGCGGCTTGGAGCTGAGGTTGATGAACCCCTGCGTCTCGATCTTGAACTCACCCAGCGGCAGCGCATACGGCTCGTAGCTGACCAGCCCGTCGGTCATGGTGATCTTCAGCGGCGGCATGCGGCGGCCGACCTCGCCCGCAGCACGCATGTGCGCCACCGACAGCACCTTCTGGAACAGCCCGGCCGTGCCGAACCTCGCGGTGCCCACGTCCACCGTGAACTTCCCGTTGAGCCGGTCCATGTTGCCGTCCATGGGCACCGCGATCGGTGTCTCGAAGATGATCCTCGCCGGGCGGTCGTCGGTCGTCTTCTCCAGCGACGCCAGCATCGGGAGCGCCTTCTGCAGGCGCTTGGTCGCCTCGCCGGTGATCCGGGTCGCCTCGACAATGCTGGTCTTGTCCACGATGAAGAGCCCGTCACTGACCTGGCCCCGGATCTCGGCCCGGGCAAAGGGCGCGGTCGCGGTCGCCAGCAGCGTGCCGCCGCCCAGTCCGAACTCATCGGCGTTGATGCCGAAGTCCACGACCGGGCCGAGCACATCAACGAGCAACCCGCCCTGCCGGGCGAGAGAATCGACGACGGCGGTCGGTATCGGCGCGAACCCGCCGTCGAGCGTGACTCGCGCGGTCTTCGGTGTCAGGTTGCCCATCTCGTCGGTAAACGACGCGACGCGGCCGGTGATCCGGCTCTTCTCGGGCTTCACCTCGGGCTCGTCGCCGATCTTCATGCGCGGCAGCTGGATGTCCAGACCGATCTGATCCGGCGTCGGCCCGCGCCCGACCCCGAACCGCAGCCCGCCGACGCGGATGTCACGCCCGTCGCTGAGACGTGCCGCCAGATCCGGCACCGTCGCGTCGAACTTGGCGATGAACACCCCCGGCTTGAAAGGGCCGACGCCCTCGCCCGTCGCCAGCGCGAGCCGCTCGACGTCCAACTTCACACGGGTCTGCTCGGTGAATGAGAACGCCAGCGGCGGCCCGCCCGGCGTCGCGCCGAGGAGGTAGGTGTTGGCCCAGCGCGGGCCCATCTGCCACGACGCGCGGATCACGCCGCGGGCAAAGACCGCGTCCGAGCTGAATGCGATGCCGATCGGCGACTCGGTCTTGAACCGGGGCCCGGTGATACTGAACGTCGCCGGGGTGCCGCCGCGCACGCGATCGATGATCTCGCGGGGCTTGAGCTGTGCTGAAACATCGAACCGCTCGCCGATGGAGCCGGCCACCAGCGCGGGCTTGCCGAGCAGTGTGTCGATCCACGCCCCGTCGATCTGCGAGAAGGTCAGAGAGATGGGCATCTCGCCGACCGGCGCGGCGTTGGCGACCCGTGTCGAGACGTCACCGAGCAGCCCGACGATCCGCGAGCCGCCCGCTGCGAGAATGTCGCCGGTGACCGAGGCTCGAACGTCGCCGCCGGCATCGGTCATCACGGAGGTCGGCGCGACGAGCGTCACACCAAGGCCCTTTATCGCTACGGGTGGGATCGTCATCGGGGCCGGTGCGTCCGGTCCCTCGCCCGCCGGGAGTGTGAGCGCGGCCAGTGCCGCGTCGAGCGTGACCGTCGCGTTGATTGTGCCCTCAGATCCGAAGTCCGGCGTGTACCCCTCGCCCAGCGCGACGCCGATCGACTCATTGAGGACGAAGCCGATGCTCGCCGTCTCACGGAGCGCAGGGGTCACCGGCGCGTCCGCAGCGAACACCGAGGCCAGGTGCGACGCCACGCGGGGGGTGATGCCAATCGAGCCGTTCGCGCGATCGAGAGAGCCGAAGTCCGACCGCAGCCGCCCGCTGAGCTTGGCGCGCGAGTTCTCGCTGCTGAGCTCGAGCGTGTACAGGAACGTGTCGTTGCGCACCTTGGTAGGGCCTGTCGTCGCGACGATATCAAAGGTCCGCCCGAGCCCGTCGCGCGTCAGCAGCACCATGTCCAGCGGCTGATCGCCCACCTTAATCATCCCGCTGGGCAGCAGTCGCGCCAGCGTCGCGGGGATGTTCCTGAGCTCGGTTGAGCTCACCGGCACCAGATCACCGATCGAGAGCACACTCATCGGGTTTGCCGGGTCAGCGGGCGCCTTGAGGAAGAGCCCGTCGAGCGTTGCTTCTGATTTCAGCGTGAAGGCCTGCTCGGCGTGGCTGAACTGCCCGTCGATGCGCACGCGGGGCACCGCACCCGACGCGGCGACGACCGACGCCTGCATCCGCGGGATGTCGATGCGCTGTCGCTGCGCGATCTTGCCGTCCGCTTCCGGCAGGCCGATGTCGGCCGCGAACTCGGTCAGCGTGGCGGTGATGTCCGCACCGATCTTGTCCGGCCGCACACCCCCGGGTCCGACCGGGACATCGAGCCCGGAAACAACCACCTGCAGTGTGCCGTTGGGCCGGACGAGGGCCGGTCCCGAGTCGCCGAGCACGCTCGCCAGAGTTCCTCCCGCGGAACGATCGACAATCGTGATCGACTCGCGCGAGCGGAGCCGGTCCGGCTGCACGAGCAGTGGGGCGGTGACATCCACGCTGCGCGAGCGGAAGGTCAGGTCCAGATTCGTGGCGTTCTCGCCCACGCCCGGGTTGGAGGCCGCGAGGATGACGATGTCGCCCGTGGGCCCGACATCGCGCGTCAGCAGCAGCCCGCGGTCGCGATAGAGCGAGCCGAAGACCGCGTCCACGGTGTCGAGAGCGAGCTTCTCCACCCGCACCTCGCCCCGGAGCGAGGGCAGGCTGTCGGTCGCCGGGGCGCCCGAGGCGTTGAGCAGCCCGGCGAGCGTCATGTTGATCTTCGCGCCCGCGAGCGGCTTGCCGTTGAGCATGCCGGTCATGTCGCCGACCACGGTCACATCCTCGGCCACGTTGTCGGTGGCGACGCCGACGCTCAGGCGTTCGAGCCGGTAGTCGCGCAGCACGGTGTCGCCCGCGAGCTGCACCTTTCCGACAGCGTCAATGATGGCAACATCCGCCTTTGCGCGCACGCCGCGGAGATCGAGCCCGTCGTCGCCGTTGAGCGTTGCCAGGTCGATCGCCAGGTCCGACATGCTCAACGTCACTTCGGCGCCGCGGTCTACCCGTACGCCGTGGGCCGCGACGAAGCGGTCCACGATGGGGGCGACCGTCGCGAACCGTCCCTTTATCCCCGCGCCCCGGGTGGTGATGCGCTGTCCTTTGACGACGATGGCCGCGTCGAGTTCGGCCTTGGCCGCGTCGAGCGCGAGGTCGATGTCGTAGGCACCCGAGCCGTCGGTGTGGCTCGTGGCGTTGAGCGTCAGGTCGAGCCGCGGCCCGATGTCGTTGGGCAGATCGAGCCGGATTCCCTCGGGCAACGCCGCGCCGAGGGCCGCGACGAACGGCTGCAGGATCGGCGTCGAGAACCCGACGACCCGCACCCCGCCCTCGATGTGCTCGGGCACGCCGCCCTTGAGCTTGCCGGACGCATCGGCGAGCCCCCGCATCGCCAGATCGATCGAGAGGTCACCCGCCGAATTGCCGTCGATCGTGGCGCGCGTGCCGCCGGTCAGTGTGACGGTCTGCATCAGCGACGGCACATCAACGGCGAGCGTCAGCGGCTCAAGCTCGAAGGCCGCGGTGCGGACGGTCTCGCCCGTGGGCAGTTCCACGGTGCCTGTTGCCCGCGTGGTCTCGACCTTCGCCGCGGCACTCAGCCCGGCGAGCCCGCCGGAGAGCGGCAACGACAGCCGGTCCACCACAAGCGAAATGTCAGGGAGTTCGGCGATGGCCACGCCCGGCTGGGCCCGCAGAGCCTCGGCGAGCGAGGGGACCAGCGACGCGAGCGCGGTCGAGTCGATCGAGACCCGTGTCGGGCCGGTGCGTTCGATCAGTCCGGCGCTGTAGCGGGCACCGAGCGTGGCCTCGATCGCCGGGGCGCTCAGCGCCATCGTCAGGTCCGCCGTCGCCGCGTCGATCGTGAGCATGCCGGCCGCGTCGGTCAGGTTGTTGACCGTCACCTGCAGGTCGACCTTGCCCGACTCGGCCAGTGACCCGACGCCCGTGCCGGTCGCGATGGGCCCCTCGATGACGACCAGCATCGGCGAGCCGACGGCGAAGTCCAGCGAGCCTGTCAGCGCTCCGAGCCGGAGCGCGCCGATCTCGCCGCCGGTCTGTGCGGCGATGGCCGCGTCGGCGTACGTCACGCGCAGCCCGTCGAGCACGACGGACGCTTCCAGCGACGAGGGCAGCGTGGCGGGCTCCTGCCCGCTGGGTGGCGTGCGCGGCGCGGCCGCGACGCGGGGCTCGATCGCCCGCTGCAGATTGGTCGTCCCGTCGGCGTCGCGGACGATGGTCGCCTCGCCCCCGACGAAGATCACGCCGAGGTCGCAGGAGCCGAGCGCGAGGCCGAGCAGCCCCCGGTCGATTCGGACCGAGACGTCGGCGACGTCGCCGCCCTCGGGGTCGGCAAGCGTGATGGCCGCACGCTGGCCGCCGAACCATGCCAGGTCCAGAGAGGAGACCGTCGCCTTTCCCTTGATCTTGTCGTTGATGGCGTCCTGCACCATGGGCCGCACGATCGGGCCGGCGATCGTGGGCGCCAGCGCCACCACGACCAGCAGCAGGATCACCAGCACCGTGCCGATGAGCATCAGCCGGCGGAAGAGCCGGCCCTTGCGACGGGGACGGTCAGAAGATTCGGTCGAACGTGCCATGCAGCCCTCGCATCAGGATTCCGTGCGGCCCATCGGACAACCGCCGCGCCCCCTAAAGGTATGCGCCAGGTGGTTGGGGGTTCCGACGGCCCCTCGCGGCAATGTGGATGCGGACCGGACGGTGATCAGACGTCGTCGATCTTGGCGACCTGCCACTCTTCGAGATTGATCGGGGCCTGGCGGCCAAAGATCGTCACCAGGACCGTGATCTCGCCCTTCTCGGGGTTGAGTTCGTCCACCGTGCCCTCGTAGTTCTCGAACGGGCCCTCGGTGATCTTGACGTGCTCGCCCTTCTCGAAGCTGAGCTTGATGACCGGCTCGTCCTCGGGCTTGCGGCTGTCGCGGAGCATCTTCTCGATCTCGTGCGACTGCATCGCGGTGGGGCGTCCGGCGGTGCCGACGAAGTCGCCCACGCCGGTCGTCTCCTTGATGAGGAAGAACACGTCCTGCGGGATCCGCCCGTCGTCCTCCAGCCGCATCTCGACGAAGACGTAGCCCGGGTAGAGCTTGGTCTCGGTGATGCGCTGCTTGCCGGCCTTGATGGTCTTGGTCTTCTCGGTCGGCACGAGGATGCGGCTGACCAGGTGCTCCATGTGCTCGATCTGCACCTTGCGGAGCAGCGTCTCCCGCACGCTCGATTCCTTGTTCGACGCGACGCGGAGCACGAACCAGTTCATGCCCTCCTGCACGATGGGCTCGTCACCTTCGAGCAGGTCAACCTTCTCGTTCGGCTTGCCGTCCATCGCGGGCGCCAGCTCGACCGGCTTGGCCTCGGTGGTGGAGTCCGGCGCGGTGGTCTCGGCGTTGGTGTCGGTGGTGTGTTCGTCGCTCATCGTGCGGTCTCCGCCTCAGGCGTGAATGTCGGGGGACGCGGTGCCCCGGAGATGCCGAGGCCGTCGTGGACGGGGAAACGAACGCGCGATCGCCCGTCTTATCGCTGCAGCACATTGATGGCGACAAAGAACGTCTGAAACGCCATGTCGACCAGGTACAGCATCCCCGCGATCAGGAATGACGCGGCGATCACGACCCATGTCGAGCCGAGCACCTCGCGTCGGGTAGACCAGTTGACCTTCTTCATCTCCCCGTCGGTCGCGATCAGGAACTCGCAGCTCGACGGCTTCGAGCCGATGAAGACAAATATCAGCACCGCGCCGACCAGCAGCACCAGGCCCGCCGCACCGCCCTGCAGATAGAGCTGATCGACCACGGGGATCGTCAGCACCGAGCTGATCCCGGCGTCGAAGCCCTCGGCACGCAGCGCCTGCAGGTCGGACGGGACCACGCCCTCGTTCAGGGCAGGGTTCTCAAGTGTGACCTTCGGGGCGAACTCGCCGGGCATGAACGCCTTGACCTGGATCGTGCCGACCTCGACCAGATCGCCGGTGGTCTCCGACTCGCGGAGCCCCGTCACCGTCTCGCCCGCAGCGACCGCGCCGTCGGCGTTCTCAAGCGACATCGTCCACGCGCTGGTCGGGAGGGTGATCGCGGCGGTCTCACCCCAGACCCACGCGGCGGTCGCGAGAACCAGCACACCGAACGCCACGGCCGAGAGCGCCCGAACCCAATAGCCCTGACCCGATTTGTAGATGCCTAATGCCATGCCGGTGTTGCCCGCCTTGAAGCGATTCCCGCCTCGGTGCAGCGGCCAGTCTGGCCGGAGAGCCCGACCGTCCTGTCCGCTGTTGTTCAACACGCCGGGGAGGAATCGAACCCCCAACCTGCGGATTTGGAATCCGCTGCTCTACCAATTGAGCTACCGGCGTTCCGTTCGCGACAGGCCTCCGGACACTCCGGACGAGGCACCGATTCCTGAAAACCGGCCCCACGCGGTCCGACGACCCGCCGGGTTACTTCCTCTTGATCTTGTGCAGCGTGTGCTTGCGCAGGCGGGGGCTGTACTTCTTGAACCCCTCCTTGATCTTCTCGTCGATGCCGCCCTTGACGTTGATCGATGTGCGATAGTTCAGGTCACCGCATTCGGTGCACTGCAACCAGACATACTCGCGGGCGAGTGCTTTCTTCTTTGCCATCGTCGCCGTCCTCTTTCAGAGAAGGTGCCCACCAGAGAGCACGTTCCGTTCGTGAAAGCCGGCCCGACGGGATCTCCCCATCGGGCCGGGTTGTTCTGCATCGTTTCGCCGCGGCCCTCGCCGCAACGTTCGCGATTCAGCCCGACCGCGTCAGGCCCGAATCACTCCAGGATTTCGGTGACCGTGCCGGAGCCGATCGTGCGGCCGCCCTCGCGGACCGCGAAACGCAGGCCGTTCTCCATGGCGACCGGCTTCTCGGCCAGGTTCACTTCCATGGTCACGTTGTCGCCGGGCATGCACATGTCCACGGCCTTGCCGCCCTCGCCGAGCAGCTGCACGACCTGACCGGTCACGTCGGTGGTGCGGAAGTAGAACTGGGGCTTGTAGCCGGAGAAGAACGGCGTGTGACGGCCACCCTCCTCCTTGGTCAGCACGTAGACCTGGCCGCGGAACTTGGAGTGCGGCTTGATCGAGCCGGGCTTGCAGACGACCTGACCACGCTGGATCATGTCCTTCTCAACGCCGCGGAGCAGCACACCGACGTTGTCGCCGGCCTGGCCCTGGTCGAGGGTCTTGTTGAACATCTCGACGCCGGTGACGGTCGTGCTGATGCTCTCGTCGGCGAGGCCGACGATCTCGGCGGCGTCGCCGACCTTCATCACGCCACGCTCGATACGGCCGGTCGCGACCGTGCCGCGGCCCTTGATGCTGAAGACGTCCTCGACGCTCATCAGGTAGGGCTTGTCCACCTCACGCGGGGGCTCGGGGATGTAGCTGTCGAGGGCGTCGAAGAGCTCGTCGATCGGCTTGCAGATGGTGTCGTCGCCGGGGTTCTCCAGCGCCGCCTTCGACTGGCCCTTGACGATCGGGGTGTCGTCGCCGGGGAAGTCGTACTTGCTGAGCAGGTCGCGGATCTCCATCTCGACGAGCTCGATGAGCTCCTCGTCGTCGACGAGATCGACCTTGTTCATGAAGACGACCATGTGGGGCACACCCACCTGACGGGCGAGCAGCACGTGCTCGCGGGTCTGGGGCATGGGGCCCGAGTCGGCCGCGACCACCAGAATCGCGCCGTCCATCTGGGCGGCACCGGTGATCATGTTCTTGATGAAGTCGGCGTGGCCCGGGCAGTCCACGTGGGCGTAGTGACGGCCGGCGGTCTCGTACTCGACGTGCGACGAGTGGATCGTCACCGTCTTGTTCGAGTCACGCACCGTACCACCCTTGGTGATTTCTGCGTAGCTCTTGCCCTCGCTCAGGCCCTTCGCGGCGGCGCGAGCCACCAGCGCGGCTGTCAGAGTCGACTTGCCGTGGTCAATATGCCCGATCGTCCCGACGTTGACGTGCGGTTTGGTTCTTTCGAAAACGCCCTTTGCCATGGCAATGCCTCCAGCTGTCTCGGCGGCCGAACTCGCTCGGACCCGCGCGGGCCATCTCGGCCCAGAATTGACTTCTTCTTCCCGTCACGGCGACACCGGTCACACCGGCGCAGCTGAGACGCCACGATGATCGGCCCCGACGCTCGGAAGCCAGATCCACAAACTGTATCCCTCCACGCCGCTCGGTTCCCACCGTGGGGCGACGAGGCTGTCGAATCAGGCCCGCTCCTACCGCGCGATACCCGACCGAAAGAGCCGCTGGTGGGATTTGAACCCACGACCTCACCCTTACCAAGGGTGCGCTCTACCACTGAGCTACAGCGGCGATCACCGCCCAAAAGCGGGCAGAGCAACGATAGTACCCGCCGCCCCCGCCCGGTCAATCGACCAAACCCTCCCCGTGCATCATCCCGAGGGCCCGATCGGTATCCTCTCAAGTCCCTCAGAACACCCGCCACGAAGCAGGAGGCCCCAAATGCCCGCCATCCGCAAGACCCGCCGCTTGTTCTCCGCGAGCCTTGCCGCGGCGTGCCTGCTCGCCGTGGCCGCCGCCCCCGCAAACGCCCAGAGGTCGCGCAAACCCGAGCCCTCGCCCCACCTGCAGCCGACCTGGGAATGGCTCACGGAGGCTCCCCGGGCCGACGACGACCACCTCATCCAGGGCGGCGGGCCCGGAGTCGCCGTCTTCGACGCCCTCCTGCCCGATTTCGACACCGCCGATATGGACGCTCTCATCTATCAAGGGCTCGCCGTGCGGCTCGATGCCCAGCTCACGATGCTATCAAAAGACGAACGTTTGCCGATCATCGAGTTCCTGCAGCAGCACGAGCCGCTCGCCGCAGAGATGGCCTTTCTGCTCGTCCACGAAGACGACATCGGCAACGCCTACCGCGTGCTCGCCCGCCTGATCGAGGCCCACGGCGAGCGAGTGGCCGAACTCGCCCCCCTCGCCGCGGCGATCTGCGCCGTGCATGACGACCCGCGCCCGCGGCACATCAACGAGAACACCGTGCCGCTGATCGACGCCGTCGAGCTCTTCGGCTACTACGCCAAGAACGAGCGGGCCATGCTCTTCGACCACGAAAAGACCCCCGCCTCGCTGCTCATCTTCGTCGCCGACGCCAACGGCACGCTCGACGAGCTCGAGTGGGCGCGCCGCCGGTACGGGCGCGACCGCAACGTCGGCAACCGCTACCAGGAGATCACCTACGACGACGCCGCGTTCGAGAAGGATGGGGCCGTCAAGAAAGTCACCGCCTCCGGCGACTACTCCCTGCCGTCCATCCGCGAGCACGGCGGCATCTGCGCCGATCAGGCCTACTTCGCGATGACCGTCGGCAAAGCGGCCGGCGTGCCCGGGGCCTACGTCAGCGGCAAGGGTGGGGGTGTCGCGCACGCATGGCTCGGCTTCATGGAACGCGCCGGCCGGAACGCATCGCGATGGAACTTCGAGGCCGGCCGCTACCCCTCCTACGAGGACATCCGCGGCAAGGTGCTCGAGCCGCAGACATGGTCCGAGGTGCCCGACGCCGACCTCTCGATCGCCGGCCTCTCCACGTGGGTCAGCCCCGAGGCGCGATTCCAGTCGATCGTCGTGACCGACGCGGCCCTGCGGCTGGGCGTCGTCGCCTGGCAGCAGGGCGGGCCCGACGCGATGAACGCCGACCTCACCGCCCGCCAGCTCGAACTGCTCGAGCGCGCCCTGCGGCTCGACGCCGGCAACGTCCGCGCGTGGATGCTCGCACGCACCCGCCTCTCCTCCGAGCTCGTCACGCTCGCGCAGCGCGAGCACTGGGCCAACGCGATCGAACAGCTCGCCGGGCGGTCGGCCCCCGATTTCGCGTTCGACATGTACGAGCCCATGTTCAACGCCGAGCCCGACCCGCAGGTGCGATACAACCTGTGGGACTGGGCGGTCACCCGCTTCGGCGACCGCATGGACCTGCCCGCCAAGGCCCGCGTGACCCAGGTCAACATTTTGATCGAACAGGGCAAGCCCGCAGAGGCCTACGACCTCGCCCGCTCGGCCTTCGACAAGTATCACAAGGGCGGCGAGTACGCGCTCGAGGCGCTCCGCATCGCCGAGAGACTCGTCGCGGAGCGCGAAGACACCCGCGCGACCCTCGACCTCTACAAGTGGGCGTTCGCCAAGCTGAAGAAGCCCGGCGCGATGCAGCCCGCGTTCCTGCGGCAGACCACGTGGTACAAGGTCGGCAGCCGGTATGCGCAGCTGCTGATGGCCGCCGGTGAAAACGTCCGGGCCGCGGCCTTGCGGCGTCAATTGGACCCGTGACCACCGAGCACGTCGATCTCCGCGGCGAGTCTCTACCGGTGTCTCTGGCGACAGTGCGTTCCGGACGGCAGCCTCCTCCGGGGATGCGTCAGGCCGCGTGCGATCCGCCTGCGCCCGGCCCCGGGAAGCGGCATTTCGCCGGGTTTCCGCTTGGCGTGGCGGGTTCCGGTCGATAGCGTGAGCAGGGGAAGCCGCTCGCCGTTCGGCGACATCCGGAGGAGAAGATTCATGCGCCGTTCTCTGCTCACACTCGCGGCCGCCGCCGGGCTGGCCACCCAGGCCAGCGCCACGTGGTCCATCATCCTGATCGACACCCGCACCGGCGAGATCGCTGTCGCCTCGGCGACCTGTCTGACCAACTTCGACCTGCAGGCCGGCACACCGGTGCTCATCCCCGGCATCGGGGCCGCGACGGCGCAGAGCTCGGTCGATCAGGGCGGCTACAACCGTGTCTTCATCCGCGACCGTCTGCTCGAGGGACTCGACCCGAGCGAGATCGTCGCGCAGCTCGAGGGCTTCGACTCCGGGCACCAGACCCGCCAATACGGCATCGCGTCCGCCGACGGCGGTGCCGCGACCTTCACCGGCAGTCGCGCCGGCGCATGGGCCGGCGGCGTGACCGGGCGTGTCGGCGATGTCGTCTACGCCGTGCAGGGCAACGTGCTCACCGGCGAGCCCGTCGTCGGCGAGACCGAGCAGGTCATTGTCAGCTCCATCTCCAACGGGCTCGACCTGCCCGGCACCCTCATGCTCGCGATGGAAGAGGCCCGCCTCTACGGCGGCGACGGGCGCTGCTCGTGTGACAACGGCGGCGCCGACGACTGCGGTTCGCCCCCCGACGGCTGGGACCCCGAGACCGGCAAGAGCGCCCACATCGCCTACATGCTCATCGCCCGCACCGGCGACGGGTTCGGGTGCAACTCGATCTACAAGGTCGGCCGCGCCGCCTACGGCGTCGCCGTCGGCGACCTCGACAACGACGGCCGCCCGGACGCTGCCGTCTCCTCCCGGCTCGACTCGCTCGTCGGCGTCTACCTCAACAGCGACCTCCGCCGCGAATACATCACGCTCGGCGCGGTCGAGCCGGTGTTCACGCTCAACACCCCCAGCGGCGTCGAGACGGCCGACATCAACCGCGACGGCAATCTCGACATCGTCTACGCCGAACGCGCCGGCGCGATCGGCATCGCCCTCGGCGACGGCCGCGGCGGCTTCGCCTTCCCGACATTCCTCAGCGCAGATGTGGGCTCCACATGGCTCGCCATCGCCGATTTCGACGGCGACGACTGGCCCGACATCGCGGTCTCCAGCGACGACGAAGGGACGATCGCGCTGTTCACCAACGACCGGACCGGCCGCGTCGAACGCACCGCGACACTCGCCGCGGGCACCGCACCCAACCGCGTCATCGCCGCCGAGATCGACGGCGCTCCCGGCGTCGATCTTGCCTGCATAGATCAGAACGAGCAGATCCTGCGGGTCTTCGCCAACGACGGCGCGGGCGGGTTCAGCGAGTGGCGCACCATGCCGACGCTCAACACACCGCACGGCCTGACCAGCGGCGACTTCGACGGCGACGGCCGCACCGACCTGGCCACCGCCGAACGCATCGGCCGCGCCGTCAGCGTCTACCGCCAGACCGACGCCGGGGTCTTCGAGACCGCCCGGCTCGGCGACGGCGCGACCTACACCGCCGTCGCCGCCGCCGATCTCAACGGCGACGGCCTCGACGACCTCGTCGCCAGCGCCGACGCCCCGTCGCGGCTCACCGTCCTGCTCGGTGTCGAGGGGCAGGACCCGGTTTCCCAGGCCACCTACCGGACGTCCTCGCCCAGCAACGACCTGCGCCTGGCCGACTTCAACAACGACGGGTTCCTCGACGCGGTCCACAACGTCCGGCAGTCCGGCGGCGTGATCGTCGTCCCCGGTGCCGACCCCGCGCTCGGCAACGGCTTCTTCAATGACGGCGACGGCTGCGCCACCGCCGACTACTTCATGGAATTCAACATCGCCTTCCAGTCCCGTGAGAGCCCCGACCCGGTCGATCAGCTCCAGGACCTCTTCGACACCTGGCGCGCCGACCTGATCGGCATCACCGACGCGGTCCGCTCGGCTGCGGACCTCGGCACCGACCGGCTGCCCGTCGGCTCGGCCACCACCCTCACCCTCGAGCCGCTCGACTGGCAGGACTCGCCGGTCGGCCCCGGCCTCACCGTCTTCGCCCGGCACGCCGAGGGCTCAGACGGGCTGACCACACTCGGCGCCGCGGCCGACCTCGGCGACGGCACCTACCGCATCGAGGTCAGCGCCGCCGATCTCCCGACCGACTCCCGGGGCCACGACACCATCGAGATCGTGGTCGAGCACCCCGATCGGCAGATCGTGCTGATGCCCTCGCTCGGACTGACCGTGACCCGCCCCGTCGCCGACTGGAACGAGGACGGGGTCGTCGATGCCGCGGACGTGGACGCCTTCGTGCTCGACTGGCGCCAACGCGACCCTTCCACCGACCTGACAGAAAACGGCGTGATCGATTCTCGCGACCTGATCGCCTTTGTTAGGGCTTGGGCAGGGCAATAACGCCGATTTCGTGCGTGAGGCTGGACATCACCCCATCCTTTCGCGCAAACTGTGCGTATCGCATCCCGATTCGTCGGGGAAACATCGTTTGGTAGCACCGGACGCGGCCGAGGACGTGGGAACGACGGAACCCCGCGTTTGACAACCGGTTGTCCCGACATGCCACGCCGGCTCGTCCACGACAGCGAGGGGTTGTCGCTGGTCATATTCGAGAGCCGGGTCCGGATTCAATCGCGGTCATCGCGGAAAGCAGGAGGAACACATGCGGAAGGCAATTGCACTGGCGATGCTGCTCGGGCTCACCCCCGCGCTCGCTTCGGCCCAGATCGACAACGCCGGCGTGCGCGACCAGGTCGCCTCGGCGTTCGAACTCTCTGACTTCTCGATCCAGCGTCTCGATGTCCCCGAGGGCAACGTCGAATTCGCCACCGACATCGCCATCGGCGGTCTCGACTACCAGGTCGTGGTCACGCCGCACTCGTTCCGCAGCCCGTCGGCCACCGCCATGATCGGCATCGGAGGCGGCGAGATCCGGCAGACCGAGCTTCCCGCCCCCCTGACCGTTCGCGCCGCGTTTGACGGCGCCCCCGACATCCGGGCCGCGGGCTCGCGCATGGGCGGCGGCCTCCACCTGACCATCTCCCTGCCCGGCACCGACGGCCACCACATCTGGACCGTCCAGCCGCTCTACGACGCCATCCCCGGCAGCGACCCGGCCCTCCACGTGGTCTACCGCGCCGACGATGTCGATCCCAAGGAGCAGCACACCTGCGGCGTGGCCGACCACGACCACGGGCACGTCGAGCAGGGTGAGCTCGACGGCGGGAGCGGCCACTCCCGCGCCTTCCTCGTCTGCGAGCTCGCCTGCGAGGCCGACTGGGAGTACTACGGCCGCAACGGCAACAACGAGAACGACACCATCGCCGACATGGACAACATCGTCGCCCGGTGTGCCGCGATCTACGAGAACCAGTGCAACGTCACGTTCCAGATTCCCTACTACCTGATCTGGACCACCTCCAGCGACCCCTACACCTCTTCCAACCCCAGCACGCGCCTGAACCAGATCCGGAGCTGGTGGAACTCCAATCAGGGCGGCGTCCACCGCGACCTCGTCCACAACTTCACCGGCATCAACGTTGACGGCAACGTCATCGGCATCGCCTACCTCTCGGCGGTCTGCGGCAGCAGCGGCTACGGCATGGTGCAGTCGCGCTACACCGGCGGCATCAACGCCCGCACCGCCCTCTCGGCCCACGAGATCGGACACAACTTCTCCGCCGGCCACTGCGACGGCAACGGCGACTGCCACATCATGTGCTCCGGCCTGGGTGGCTGCAACGGTCTGGGCAACCCCGCGTTCTTCGGCGTCGCCAGCGCCAACAGGATCGGCAACTACGCCGCCAACCGCCCCTGCCTCGACGAGGCCGGCATCCCCTATCCCTTCCTCGAGCAGTGGGAGTCGACCACGATCGACTCGTTCATCTGGACCGACAACTCCGGCGGCGAGGTCAACACCGCGGCCGACAACGAGCCCAGCGACCCCTACTCGCTCAACCTCGACGGCACCGACTCGATCGCCACCGGCGACATCGATCTCTCCGGCCTCAACCAGCCGACCTACGTCAGCTTCTACGCCCAGCACAAGGGCGTCGAGCAGGGCGAGACCCTCGTCGTTGAGTACTTCGACATCCTCCAGCAGTGGACCGAGCTGGCCGTGCTGACCTCAGACGGCAACGACCAGACCGACTTCACCTTCGTCAACGGCGAGGTCGGCCTCTTCGGATGGTGGGAGGGCTTCCGCCTCCGCTTCCGTGCCACCGGCTCCGACGGCACCGACGATTGGTACATCGACGACATCGCCATCGCCCCGTTCGCCGGCAACGCGGTCCCGTTCTACGAGCCGTTCGCCGACGCGGACTTCAACACCTCCACCAACTGGGCCGAGATCAGCGGTGCGACGGTCTCCACCGACGCGACCAACGAACCCTCCGACCCCTACTCCATGAACCTCGACGGCACCGACTCGGCCACGAGCTTCAACTTCCTGCTCGACTTCGACCAGTTCCCCGTGTACCTCAGTTTCTTCGCCCAGCACAAGGGCGTCGAGAACGGCAAGCAGCTCATCGTGGAGTACCTCAACGACGCCGGCTCGTGGCTCGAGTTCACCACCCTGACCTCCGACGGCAACGATCAGAACTCGTTCGAGTTCCACCAGGACTCACTGATCTTTGATGCCTACCACGAGGCCATGGCCTTCCGCTTCCGCGCTCTGGGCGCCGACGGCACCGACGACTGGTACATCGACGACATCCGTCTCGGTGACGAGTTCACGCCGCCGGATGACTGCGTCGCCGACTTCAACGGCGACGACACCGTCAACACCCAGGACGTCCTCGCGTTCCTCAACGCCTGGAACGCCCGTGATGGCTCCGCCGATATCAACGGCGACGGCACCATCAACACCCAGGACGTCCTCGCCTTCCTGAACCTCTGGAACATCGGCTGCTGAGCCGGGTTCTGCAAGCCCTTTCTCTGCACCACGCCCCCGGGGTCACGCCCGGGGGCGTGTGCGTTTTTGGCGCCCGTCACGCGCCGCCTTGCGAACCCCCCGCCCGGCGGTACCATGCGTGGCGGAGACCACCTGCACATGCACACACCACGCACGACATTCACACTCATCGGCATCGCCGCGGCGTTGCTGCTCGGCTCCTGCGGCCGGGACGCCGCCGCCCCCGCCGACGCCACCACAGGCGCTGACGACCCGAAGCTGCTCCGCGTCGCCGTCGTGCCCAAAGGCACCACCCACGACTTCTGGAAGAGTGTCCACGCCGGGGCCAAGCGGGCCGAGCAATCGCTCGAGGGCGTCGAGGTCACCTTCACCGGACCCGAGCGCGAGGACGACCGCGCCCAGCAGGTCGCGCTCATCGAGAACCTCATCTCCGCCAAATACGACGCCATCGTGCTCGCCCCGCTCGACGACACCGCGCTCGTCGCGCCGGTGCGCCTCGCCACCCGCGCCGGCATCCCCGTGGTCATCATCGACTCCGGGCTCAACGCCGAGGTCGGCACCGACTTTGTCTCCTTCATCGCGACCGACAACCAGCAGGGCGGCCGCCTCGCCGGCCAACACATGGCCACGCTGCTCGAAGGCACCGGCCGCGTGCTCATCCTCCGCTACCAGGAGGGCTCGGCCAGCACCCGGCTCCGCGAGCAGGGGTTCGTCGAGGCGATCACCGAGGCCGACGGCATCGAACTGATCGACCCCGGCCGCTACGCCGGCGCCACCCGCGCCACCGCGCAGGAGGCCGCCGAGAACCTCCTCACCACCTACAGCGACATCGACGGCATCTTCTGCCCCAACGAGAGCTCGACCTTCGGCATGCTGCTGGCCCTCCGCTCCCGCGGCCTCGCCGGCGATGTCCGCTTCGTCGGCTTCGACGCCAGCGAGGGCCTCGTCGAGGCGATGGCCTCCGGCCAGATCGACGCCCTCGTCGTGCAGAACCCCATCCGCATGGGCCAGCTCGGCGTGCGGGCGGCCGTCGAACACATCCGAGGCCAGGCCCAGGAGCCACGCATCGACACCGGCGTCATGCTCATCACCCCGGAGACCATGGACTCGGCCGAAGCCCGCGATCTCCTCAGCCCCGACTTCACCGCACTCGGCGGCCCGTGACCGGCACGCGCCCCATCGTGAACCCGCCCGCCCCCGCACACCACCGAGCGTTCACCCACGCCGCGGCCCTGCTGCGGCCGTTCATTGCGCTCATCGTGGTCGTGCTCGTGTTCTTCTTCATCCAGTGGCACAAGCTCGGCTACACCACCGACCCGGACACACTCGTCGCGATGGTCACCCTCATGGACCTGCGGACCGTCGCGATCCAGACCATGATCGTCGGCACCGCAGCCATCGGCATGACCCTCGTCATCGCCTCCGGAGGGCTCGATCTGTCGGTCGGCTCGGCCGTCGCGCTCTGCAGCGTCGTCGCAGCACTGGCCATCAAGGACGGCTGGCCCATCGCCCTCGCCTCCGCCGCCGCGGTCCTCGCCGGTGCCGCCTGCGGCCTCTACAACGGCGTGCTCGTCACCGTCCTCCGCATCCCCCCCTTTATCGTCACGCTCGGCACGCTCGGCCTCTTCAGGGGCATCGCCAAATGGATCGCCGGCAGCGGCCCGGTCTCGGCCGACCCCGGCTGGCTCGCAGAACTCGTCAGCCCCATCCCCAAGTGGCAGTGGTCCGTCGTCGCCCCCGGCGTCTGGCTCATGCTCGCGCTCGCGCTGCTGATGGCTCTGGGCATCCGCCGCACAGTCCTCGGCCGCCACGCCATCGCCATCGGCTCCAACGAAACCGCCGCACGCTACGCGGGCGTCAACATCGCGCGCACCAAGATCGCCGTCTACGTCGTCGCCGGCCTCTTCGTCGGGCTGGCGGGCGTGCTGCAGTTTGGCAGGCTGACGCAGGGAGACCCGACAATCCGCGTCGGCCTCGAACTCGACGTGATCGCCGCCGTCGTGATTGGTGGCGCCTCGCTCAACGGCGGGCGCGGCTCCGTCCTCGGCGCTCTCGTCGGCGCGTGCATGATGGCCTACATGAAGAACCGGTGCGTCCGGCTCGGCTGGCCCAGCTTCGTGCAGGAGATGATCGTCGGCCACATCATCATCATCGCCGTCGCCGTAGACCTCTGGCGCCAACGCCGATCAGCCTCGCGGTAGCTCCCCGGGCTCGTCGGCACGAGGCAGCATCGATTCAACATCCAGCGTCGACCGTGTGGCATGCCCACGCTTCGTGGGCATGTGCTCCATCCTCTCGCAAGTCTCCATGCCCACGAAGCGTGGGCATGCCACACCAGCTCACCACGAATCCCCCCCGGTGCCACTGGGCGCCAGCCCAGTGCCCCACGCCAATACCCGGTGCCCCCGGGCTATTCGTCCCCGTGCCCCTCCGTCGCCCGCCAAAGCCCGACGATCTGCCCCGGCTCCAGCGCCTCGGCACGCAACGTCGGCGCAATCCCCTCCGGCCACGCGATGTCCCGCCCGAGCACACTCCCGAGCTGCTTGCGCCGCTGCGCAAACACCCGCTGGCAGAACTCCCCGAACGCAACCGGGTCGCCGATCCCGTGATCCGCCCGCCGCTCGATCGCCACCATCACGCTCGTGATCTCCGGGCGGGGCCAGAAACACTCCGGCGGCAGCTTCGCGATCAGCCGCACCGTCGCCAGCGTCTGCGCCGCCACGCTGATCCCGCCGTAGGCGCTCTGCCCGGCGCGGGCCGCGAGCCGCTCGCCGACCTCCTTCTGGATCGTCACATACATCCCGCGGCAATCCGGGTGCGCAGTCAACAGCGCCAGCATCAGCGGCGTCGCCGCCCCATAGGGCAGGTTCGCGACCAGCGTGAACGGCCGCCCCGCGACCGCCCCGACGATCTCCGCCGAGACCTCCCGCTTCTGCGCGAGGCAATCCCCCTCGATCAGCGTGAAGTGCTCTTCCGAGCCCAGCCGCTCGCGCAGCAACGCCGCCAGCCCCCGGTCCAGCTCGCACGCGATCACCTCGCACCCGCGCTCAAGCAGTTCCTCGGTCAGCGTGCCCGTCCCCGGCCCGACCTCCAGCACCAGGTCGCCCGCGCCCACGCCCGACTCGTCCACGAGCTTCCGCACCAGGTTGTGGTCGATCAGAAAGTTCTGCCCGAACCGCTTCCGCGGGCTCAGCCCGCGCGATTCGAGCAGGGTCTTGATCTCCGCGAGTGTCTGCGGCATCCGGTCACCACTCCCCGCGCAGCACCATGTCGATCGCCCCGGCCACGCCCTCGTCCTCGTTGCTCGCGGTGTGCCGATCGGCGACCGCCCGGACCGACTCCACCGCGTTGCCCATCGCCACGCCCAGCCCGGCACCGCGGATCATCGAGACATCGTTGACCTGGTCACCCACCGCGACGATCCGCGCGTGCTCGATGCCGCGCTGGTCGGCCAGGTGCCGCACCGCGTTCCACTTGTCCGCGCGCGCATCAAAGCACTCCAGGATGTGCGCCACCGCGCCCCCAGCCCAGTGCGTCGCCTCGTTCGGCGCGACGACCGCCGGGAAGTTGTGCACCGTCACCGTCTCGTCAAACTCGGCCAGCACAGCTCGCTCCAGCGACTCCAGCTCGCTCGCCGGCGCACACACCCCCACGCGCACCGTGTGCTCGGGGTGCGGGTCGCGGGCCACATCGGTCGCCAGACGGATGCTGACGTCCATCTCCTCAAACCACCACTGCGTCACCGGGTCGAGCGTCAGCCTGCGCCGGCCTGTCACCACGAGATAGTCGTATCCCGACGCGTGCGGGTCCTTGAGCACCAACACCGGGTGCCCGCTCTCAAGGAGCAGATCGGTCAGCCGCTTGGTCAGCGTCGGGTGCATCGAGAACCGGTGGATCGTCCTGCTGGTCGCCGGGTCCGCGATGATCGACCCGCCGGCGACGATCACCGGATCGGTCTGCCCGATCGCCTCGATCGCCTCGCGCGACTCGGCCAGCCCCCGCCCGGTGCAGACGACCACGAGCAGGCCCGCACGCCGCGCCGCCTCGATCGCCTCGGCCACCGCCGGCCGCACCTTGCTGGAGCGATCGAGCACCGTGCCGTCGAGGTCGAGGGCGAGCATGTCGTAGCGTCGTGTCATGGCCCGCAAGCGTAGGGGCGAAGCGGAGCGCAACCTGCGCTGGCGAAGACAACTCCCCACGACGGCGGCGAGGGAAGTGCCGACCAGAAACTGGAATGGTGATTCACGCCCCGTTGAGCCGCCGGCACCCCGGCCCGATGGCGATCACGTTCTTGCCCAGCCGCTTGCCCTCGAGCGCCAGCTGGTCGGCCCGTTCCAGGAGCGACTCGGCCGACGTCCCGTCCCACGGGAATGTCGCCAGCCCGCCGGAGATCGTCAGATGCCCCGGCGCGTCGTCGCCGAGCTTGCTGAACCGGGCCTCACGCAAGAGCAACTGGAACCGCTCGGCGATGTCGAAGACACTCGTCGGGTGGTGGCTGTCCGGCTGACGCGGGCCCTCGGGCTCGTAGAAGATCACCGCGAACTCGTCGCCGCCGATGCGGCAGACCTTGTCGGTCGGGCGCACCGCCGTGTCCAGCAGCCGCACGCACTCGGTGAGGATCTCGTCCCCTGCCGCGTGCCCGTGCTGGTCGTTGAACCGCTTGAAATCGTCGATATCGAAGACCATCAGCGTGAGCGCGCGCCGGTGACGCCTCGCCTCGTCGATCGCCGTCGGCAGGAAGTCGTCGAAGAACCGCCTGTTCCACGCCCCCGTCAGCGGGTCGCGGAACGCCAGCTCACGCAGCCGCGCCTGCTCGTGCTCGAGCCCCAGCCACGCGCCGAGCCACTCGGCCGCCGGAGCAAGCGCCGCCGGCGCCAGCGTGTCGCTGCAGAGCGCACCCCGCACCGCGCCGCCCACACGCACCGGCGCGGTCGATCGCGGCAGGCTGCCCGACGCGGACTCGGCCGCGTCGATGTAGCCGACATCGCCAAATCCGTCCTGCGCGCGCAGATGGTTCATCGCCGCCGCCAGCACCGACCGACCGGCGGTCACCGTCCGGAGCAACTCCAACTCGTGCCCGGTCTGAAACGCCGCGTCACGCGTCGCGCGCCCCGGCACCAGCTTCGGCTCGATCGCTTCCGAGGCGGCCTGCGTCTCACCGGGCTGCACGTTCGCCCCGCGCGCGCGGTGCAGTGCCTCCGGCTCGCACTTGGCGGGGCTCCTGTTCGTGCCGGTGCCGTTGGCCAGAAACGCCCGCAGAGCCGCGGCGTCGGTCGTCGGGCCGACCCGCCCGTCGTAGCCCGTCGGCGTCGCCTCGCCGTTCCGCGAGAGATACAGCACACGGACCTCGGGGTCCACCCGGCGAAGCCCGGCGAGAAACTCACTCAGGTCGCCGCCGCGTCCGGACGCTCCGCCCCGCGGCTCGGCACCCGGGTCCACGATCACCACCGCCCTGCCCGGATGCGAAGCATCGAGCGGGTCGGCCAGCTCACCGATCGCGTCCACCGGCGTGCGCGCGCGCACCAACTCCACGCACGGATCGCTCCGCAGCCCAGAGTCGAGCCCCGTCTGCCCGACGAGGATCACGCGAAGGTCGTCCAGATGGTGAGAAACGTCAGTCATGCCTGAGGGTCTCTACTCCTCTTCTCCATCATCGGGTTCGCGCGGGGTCGGTCTGTGCGGCCGTCCCGACGATTGCCAATGGTTATCCGGGCCTTTCAGCCGCCCTGATCGGCCAGCAGCATCTCCAACTCCTCCGGAGTCAGTACCGAGCGGGGGGCCTGCTGCTCCGCGTCCTCATCCGGCCCGGCCCGTGGTGGCGTCTGCCCGCCCTCCCCGGCCAGCTTGAGCGAGGGAGGTGCCGAGGGCGATCCGGGCCCCGCCGGCTGAGTGCGACCCGGCCCGTCGCGGCGACCCGTATGCCCCGCTCCGGCCCTGACGACCACATCGGGTGCCTTCTCGGGAACGGGCAGCGGGGCCATCGGTGCAAGGCGGGGGCTCTGCGTGGACCGGTACGCCCAACTCCTGGCGTCCGGATCGAACCGTTCCAGCGCCCTGCGGATGGTTTCGTGATCGGCCAGCCGTTCCGGCTCGACAAGGACGAGCACCCGCCCCCGGGCACCCCGCTTGCGGGACGCCAGAATCCGGGAGAAGGCGTCCAGCGGTCCGGTGGCGTCCTCATGGCCGATGCCCTGACGATCCAGCGCATCGATGAGAGAGACAGGCACGTCCCCGTCGGACGCTCGCCAGACCACCGCGTGCACATTTGGCCCCCGGGCGTTCATCTTGGTGATCCTACCACACCCGCCGGACGTGCCACGACGAACTTGTCGGCGCAGGGGGCAAGATCGCCCCGGAGTGCGGCGTTATCGGCGTAATCACCACTGCGCGGCCGCTGCGTGCCGATGATGAAGACCGGTGACGCCCGTCGGGCTCGATGATGACGCAACTCGGACCCCGGAGGCCCGGTACACCCATGCGACCCATGAATTCGTTCTCCGCCTCGGCCCCGCGCGGGTGTGAGGCGACTCGCGAGCGATCACCGTGTTTTCCGACATCCGGCCCGGGGCCCGCGCAGAGCCCCGCCCGATCGACAGATCCGTGCATCCGGGGCTCGGCCCCCGCGGCGCGGTGCCGGCCGTCGGTGTAACCTGAGACCTGACACGGCCTCTCGCCCCCCGAGTGGGACCCGGCCAAGGAGTGACCCCAGTGATTCGCACGACCGATTGCTCAGCAGATCCTTCTCCCCGCAGGCGACACGCCGCGGCGGTGATCGCCCTTGTCGCCGGCTTGGCCGTGACCGGCCAGGTATTCGCCCAGGACGGGAACGCTGTCGAGGCCGACGAGGCCGTCCAGCCCGCCAACGACACGGTCGAGTTCAGCGCCTTCACCGAGCCCGTCGAGTTGATGACGCTGGTGGACTTCATCGCGACCGAGCTCGATATCAACGTCTCGACCAAGGGCACGGTCACCGGGCAGGTGATGTTCAACGCCCGCCAGCAGGTCCCTCGCGACCAGCTCCTCGAGCTGCTCGAGGCCCTCCTCTCGCAGTACAACTACTCCCTCACCCTCGACCCGGTCGGCTTTTACATCATCCAGCCCTCCACCGAGGTCGTGCAGAACTTCGACGGCGAGTTCGCCACCACCAAGATCATCCCCACGCCCAACATCAAACCTACCTCGCTCAAGGCGGTGCTCGATCCGAGCTCTGTCGGCGGCGGGCAGGGTGCCAACCGCATCGCCTACGTCGACGATCTGGGCATCATCGTGATCACCGACACGCCGCGGCGTGTGCGCGCACTCGAGGAACTCGTCGGCAAACTCATCGGTGAGTACCAGCGGGCACGGTTCACCCGTGTCGATCTGAAGTACGTGGCCGCGCAGGCCGCCCGCGAACGCGCGGTCACCCTCGTCGGCCAGGGCAACTCGCTCCGCAGCGCGATCCCGGGCCAGGACCAGAACGTCCAGATCCCCGGCACCGCCTCGTCGATCGACAACCTCGCCGACCGGCTCTCGATCGATCCCTCGGGCAACGCCCTGCTCTTCCGCGGCACCGAGGAGGAGATCGACCAGGTCCGCAAGATCATCGAGCTCATCGACGTGCCGACCACGCTCACGCCCAAGGAGTACAAGGCCGGCGCCAACGCCGCGATGATCGCCGATATCGCCAGCCAGCGCGGCCTCGGCGAGGTCATCCGCCTCGAGGACACCAGCCAGCAGACCACCCAGTTCCCGCAGTTCGGTGGCCGGTTCGGCAACCAGCAGCAGACCCAGCAGCAGAGCACCCTCGGCGGCGGCTCGGCGATGATGGTTGATCCCGTTCGCGGCACGATCCTTTATTACGGCACCTCGGAGCAGCAGATCCAGCTCGGCGCCCTCATCGAGGCCCTCGATGTCGAGTCCGAAGAGATCGTCATCGAGCGCTACGCGGTCAAGAACATCGACGCCACAGAGCTCGCCGACCTTCTCCAGGCGATCATCGAGAACGAGTCGGCCAACGACAGCCCGCTCCTGCCCGGCGCGCGAAACAACACCGGCACGCAGGGCGGCGCGTTCCAGCAGTTCTTCCAGAACCAGGACGGCGGCTCGGACAACGCCTTTGTCGGCAACTCGGACAACTCGTTCGTCACCGCCCACGAGCCGACCAACGTCGTGATCGTCAAGGCCCCGGCCAACTTGCAACGCCAGTTCGCCCGCATCATCGGTGAGCTCGACGTCCGCCGACCGCAGGTCTACCTCGACGTCAACATCCTCGCGGTCAGCGACACCAAGGACTTCCGTCTCGCAGTCGAAGGACAGATCAACGTCGGCCAATTCTCGACGCAGACCGCCTTCGGCCTCGGCTCGGTGGGTGACACGGGTGCCTACGGCGACCCGAAGCTCCCGCTCCCCGGCCTCGGCGGGTACAGCGCCTCGCTCATCAAGAGCCAGTACGTCCCGCTCATCCTCGACGCGGTCCAGACCGACACCGACGCACGCATCCTCTCCTCGCCCCAGCTCCTGGTCAACGACAACCAGGAAGCCACGATCAACAGCATCGAGGAGCAGCCGACCACCTCGACCACGTTCGGCACCAACACCGACTCGACCAGCTTCTCCGGCTACGAGTCGGCGGGCACGTCGCTGACCGTGACGCCCAGCATCTCCGAGGCCGGCTACCTCCGTCTGCAGTACGAGATCGAGCTGTCCAACTTCACCGGCAGCAGCACCAACGGCGTGCCGCCACCCAAGACCACCCGCAACGTCAGCTCCGAGTCGGTGACGATCCCGACCGACGCGACCATCGTCGTCGGCGGCATCAAGGTCACCGACACCCGCAACACGGTGATCAAGGTCCCGATCCTCGGCGATATCCCGATCCTCGGCCTGCTGTTCCGCGATACCAACAAGATCTCCAGCGATCAGGTGCTCTACATCTTCATCACGCCGCGGATCCTCAACGACCGCAACTTCGCCGACCTCCGCCTGCTCACCCGCGGCCCGCAGGAGTTCGCCGAGCTCGACCCCGACCTGCCCAACTTCGAGCCCACGGTGATCGAGCTGATCAACACGCCCACCTGGGGCCAGGACGACGACAGCGTGCCCGTCGACCCCGGCACGATCGAAGAGCCGCTGATCATCCCGCTGTCCGACGAGGAGGACGACTCCGGCGTCGTCCGCCGCTCCGGAGAGACCGGCTGATGGCGAAGGGTCCTCTGGCAAAGTTCTCGCGATCCGGCGATGCCGCGTCGCCCGCCGCTCCGGCGAGCGGTGGTGGGGCGATCACGCTCGACGAGTCGGCGCACCTGGCCGAGCAGCTCGGCGGCCTGAAGCTCACCCCCGACCAGCTCCGTGTCTTCCGCCACGCCGAGGGCTCCGACACCGAACCGTGGGACGTCATGCTCTCGCTGCTGGCGATGGACGAGCAGCAGGCGCTCACCAAACTCGGCGAGCGCACCGGCCTGCCCTACATCAACGAGCCCCGACTCCAGGAGTCGTCGAGCAACTTTTACGAGTCGGTCCCGCCCGAACTCGCACGCCAGCAGCACGTCGCCGGGCTCTCCAGCGACGGCCACTCGATGACGGTCGTCACCGCCCAGCCCCTGCAGCCGGCGGTCTTCAACATCATCGAAGACCTCGTCGGCATGCCGCTGCGGATCGCGCTGAGCCCGCGGGCGGCGGTGGCCAACCTGATCAACCGCGGCTACGAGCAGCGCGGCGACCTCGTCACCGAGATCATCGAAGAGATGCCGCTCGACGCCTCGGCGATCGAGAGCGTCGCGGCCGGCGTGAGCTCGTCGACCGACCTGCTGGGCCTGGCCCGCCAGACGCCGGTCATCCGCCTGGTGAACATGATCCTCTTCGAGGCCCTCCGGCGTCGGGCGAGCGATATCCACGTGCACCCGCAGGAGAGCAAGCTCGTCATCCGCTTCCGCGTGGACGGCATGCTGCACGACGTCTTCAGCCCGCCTATGTCTCTCGCGGCCGCGATCTCCAGCCGCCTGAAGGTCATGACCGAGCTGGACATCGCCAACCGCCACAGCCCGCAGGACGGCCACACCTCCGTCCGCATCGGCCAGAAGAAAATCGACATCCGCCTCTCGTGCATCCCGACGGTCTACGGCGAGCGCCTCGTGCTGCGTCTGCTCGACCAGAGCCAGACCCAGCTCAGCCTCGACCAGATCGGCATGGGCAAGAAGATGCAGGCCCGGCTCATGGACCTCGTCGATCGGCCGACGGGGATGATCCTCGTCACCGGCCCGACCGGCTCGGGCAAGACCACATCGCTCTACGCGGCCCTGGGCAGCATCGACCGCACCAGCCGCAACGTCATGACCATCGAGGACCCGGTCGAGTACCACCTCGAGGGCATCAGCCAGATGCAGGTCAACGTCAAGCGTGGCGTGACGTTCGCAACAGGTTTGCGCGCCCTGCTGCGTCAGGACCCGGACGTGATCCTCGTCGGTGAGATCCGCGATCAGGAGACCGCGCAGCTGGCGATCCAGGCCTCGCTGACCGGTCACCTGGTGCTCGCGACGCTCCACACCAACGACGCGCCGAGCGCGATCCCCCGACTGATCGACATCGGGCTCGAGCCCTACCTCATCACGTCGTCGCTGCTGGCGGTGCTGGCCCAGCGGCTGGTCCGTCGCACGTGCAAGGTGTGCAACGGCAGCGGGCAGGAGCCGGACTCTCGCGGCAGCGGGCACTCGGAGAAGTGCGAGAACTGCTTCGGCACCGGCTACCGCGGGCGACTCGCGGTCTACGAGATCATGGCGATGACCGACGAGCTGCGCCGCCTCACCGGCGAGCGGTCCGACGGCGTGACGCTGTACGAGGCGGCGCAGGCCGCGGGCTTTGAGCCGATGCGGGTCGATGCGGGCGAGAAGGTCGCGCAGGGCTTCACCGATCAGGCCGAGGTCTACCGCGTGCTGCACTAGAGCAACGTGCCGCTCAGCACCGCCGTCGCCACCACCAGATAGATCACCAGCCCCGACACGTCCATCAGTGTCGCGACCATCGGCGAGCTGATCGCCGCCGGGTCGAGCCCGAGGCGCTCGAGCAGAAGCGGGAACACCGAGCCCAGCAGCACCCCCCACACCACGATCGAGAGCACCGCGATGCCGACCGCGATGCCGACGAGCGAGGCGTGCGCGGTGTCGGCCATGCCGAGCAGGTTCAGCGTCAGCACCAGCACCCACGCCAGCAGGCCGAGCACGCCGCCGAGCACCAGCCCGACGAGCACCTCGCGTTGGACGACCTTCCGCCAGTCGCCCGGCTCGACCTCGCCCAGCGCGAGCGCACGGATCAGCAGCGAGGCCGCCTGCGTCCCCGTGTTGCCGCCCGACGAGATGATCAGCGGGATGAAGACGATCAGCACCTCCGCCTTCGAGAGCGCCCCCATGAAGTGGTCGAGCACACCGATGGTCAGCACCTGCATCACGAACAGCACGCAGAGCCACCCGCCGCGCTTGCGGATCATGTCGGTGAGCCCGGTTTGCATGTAGGGCGCTTCGAGCGCTTCCATACCGCCGAGCTTGTGGATGTCCTCGGTGGCTTCTTCTTCGGCGACGTCGGCCACATCGTCGAACGTCACGATGCCCAGCAGCCCGCCCGCGCCGTCGATCACCGGCAGCGCTGTGCGGTCGTACTTGGCCATCACCCGCACCGCCTCCTCGCGGTCGTCGGCGACGTCCAGGCTCACAAACCGCCCGTCGCAGAGCGATTCGATCGAGTCGTCCGGCTCGGCCAGCAGCAGTCGGCGGATCGGCAGCTCGTCGAGCAACTTGAGCCGGTCGCCCACGACGAACACCCAATTGATCGTCTCGGCATCCCGCCCGTGCTTGCGGATGTGCTCGATCGCCTGCTTGGCCGACCAGTGCATGCGCACCCGCACATAGTCGGGCGTCATCAGGCGGCCGACGCTGTCTTCCGGATAGTTGAGGATCTGCTGCGTGATCCGTCGGTTCGCCGGGCTCAGTCTGTTGATGAGCTTCGACGCCGCCTGGGCGGGCAGCTCGTCGAGAAAGGCCGCACGGTCGTCCGGCTGCAGCTCTTCCAGCAGCCGGAGCGTCCGCTCGTCGCCCAGCTGCTCAACGAGTTCCTCTTGCCGGTCAGGCTCAAGGTGCGTAAACGCCTCGGCCGCGGCCTCGCGGTAGAGCAGCCGGAAGACGATTGCCGCCTCCAGCGGCTCCATCTCGGTCAGCAGCTCGGCGACGTCCGGCGGGTCCATCTCGCGCAGGGCCGTCCGCAACTCGACGAAGCGTCGCTCGGCAATCGCCTCTCGGATCGCGGGCTCGAGGAGTTGGACGGTGGATCCCATGCGGCTGGATGGTACGCGGGCCGGGCAATCCCGCCGATCCCCGCGCCTGCCGGAGCCAAAGCGGGGCGGTAATTGCGCGTTCGCCGGTTGCTCCGCCCGGCTGGCCTGTGGTGCGCGTTCGGCAGCCATGGTCACACTGTGAGTAGAATCACGAGGTCAAGGCGCTGATGAACTCTCGCCTTGCGGGCGGCGGTGCCCATCGCGTGATCCGGAGACCCCCGTGGACGACACGCCCAACCCGATCCCCGAAGACCCCGATGGCAGCGCTGTCACGCGCGACCCCACCTCTCTCGGCGGCCCGGCGCCGGCCGAGGAGACCATGCCCCAGACCTGCGAGTCGGCGGTGGTGCCGGCACCGCCCTTCCGGCTCGACCAGTTCGAGGTCCGCCGCCAGATCGGCCGTGGCGGGCAGGGCTTTGTCTACGAGGCGTTCGATCACGACCTCGACCGCAGCGCCGCCCTCAAGATCGTGATCTCGCGAGACCAGGGGCCCGACGCGCTCAGCCGGTTCGAGCAGGAGGCCAAGTCGCTCGCCCGGCTGAACCACCCCAACATCGTCACCATCTACACCAGCAAGACCACGAAGATGTTCGGCGACCGGCCGGCGCGGTACTTCGCGATGGAGTACCTCCCCGCAGCGATGCCGATCACCGAGTACGCCGAGCACCACAAGCTCCCGGTGTACAAGCGGGTGGAACTCCTGCAATCGCTCTGTCTGGCGATCGAGGCCGGGCACCGTCAGGGCGTGTTCCATCGCGATCTCAAGCCGCCGAACCTGCTCGTAGACAAGCGGGACGTGCCCCGCGTCATCGACTTCGGCCTCGCCGCGGGGCCGAGCGTGCGGGACGACGGCGCGCAGCGCGCGCGCGAATACGGCACGGCGGTCGGCACGCCCTGCTACATGGCGCCGGAGCAGTTCAGCGGCGACCCCGATCTCATCGACGAGCGCAGCGACATCTACGGCATGGGTGTCGTACTCTACGAACTGCTCACCGCGCACCTGCCCTACCCCGTGCTCGGCAAGCACTGGCGTGAGGTAGGCGAAATCGTCCGCGAGCAGCCCCCGGAACCACCCCGGCGGTTCCGACCCGAGCTCGACGGCGACCTCATCGCCATCCTCCTCAAAGCCCTCCGGAAGGATCCCCGCGACCGATACCGTTCGATGCAGGAGTTTGCCGACGATCTCGGACGCTGGCGATCGGGCGACCTTCCCATTGCGTGCGTGCCCAACCCCACCTCGCGCCCGATGGCCGCGGCCCGCCGTCACGCGGTTGCCAAGCCCAAGGTCGCCATCGCCGCGTGCATGGCGATCGGGGTTGTTTTTGCTGATGGGGTGATCCGCGCCGGCGTCAGCGACCGCGTGCCGCTGGACGGCGTGTTCGAACGTGTCGCCGGCCGCGTGCGGACGGCGATCGGCCCGGGCCCGCTGGCGTTCACCACGGTGCGGGGACTGCAGATCGATGAGCCGGGAGTCAGGAGCCTGGTCGATCAGGTGGGCCTGGAGGGCGTCCGTCCCGGCGAGATCGCGAGCTACCGACCGCTCCACGGCTACGTGCTCTCCAAGCTCGCGGAAGCAAAGCCGAGCGTCGTCGCGATCGATATCGCCTTTGCCGATCGGGACGATCCCGGCGACCCCGCCATGGTGGAGGGGATACAGGCGCTCCGCGCAGGCGGAAGCGCCGTCGTCCTCGGGCTCTATAACTGGCCGAGCCAGACGCCCGACCCGGTCACGCTCGACCCCGACATCCTCGCCGACAACCCCAGAGGCGCACCCACCGGCCAGTTTCTTCGCAGCGGCTGGCGACTCGACACCGCGGCGCAGATGCCCGGCGACGCGCTCGCGAGTCCCTCGTTCGCGCTCGCGACGGTCGCGGCGCTGCGGATGCCCGCCGCCCCGTACACCGTGCGGTTCGATCCGGCCGCGGCCGAAGTCGTGCTCTCGCCCAGTGCCGCCGACGCCGGATCCGGACAGGTCATCCGGAGCGAGCACCGCGTCGGGGTGTCCTTCTTCCGAGAGGACGCGGGCCGGGCCGGGATGCTGCCAAACGGCACGATGGTGGCCTACTCGGTGCTGGATGTCCCCCCGCTCCCGGATATCAACGCGGCAACCATCAATATCGCGGACCTCCCGACGCTCTCACCGGGGGAACTGAGCGAACTGTTCTTTCAGCGCGTCGTCGTGATCGGCCAGGCCGCGTCACAGGCAGACCAGGTCACGCACCCATCCGGAGAGCCGATCGAGGGATTCAAGGCGCAAATGGTTGCAATCGAAGCACTTGCAAAGAGCAGGTTCATCCGTCGGGTGACCCCGTCCACGCACGTGCTGGCGATGGTGATCGCGGCGTTCGGCGGTGTGGTGCTCGCGTTTGGTGGGCCGCGGTCGATGCCCTATCGGGCTCTGCTGCTCGCCGCAGCAGTGCTGACGGTGTGCGCCGCGACGATCGTGGCGCTTGCTGTCGGGGTCGGATTCATCGACCCGCTGCCCGTCGTCGCGGCGCTCTTGGTAACCTACTTCGCAGCGTTGTGGATCCGGGGGGTTCGTCTCGTTCGGGGGATTCTGCCATGGACAAATCGCGCACCCGTCGGAGATCCCCGATGACCGGCAAGACCGTTTCGAGCGTACTGCTGCTCGCCGCCCTGCTCGGGACGGGCGCCTGCTGCACGAGAGGGAGCAGATCCAACATGACCCACAACGGCACCCCGATCCCCGGCCCCAACGGGGAGTTGATCTTCCCGATGCCCTGGCAGACTTACGACCTGCCGCTCCGCCAGAACGGCGCCGTCCCCAAAGAGATCGACATCGAGTACAACGGGCAGACCAAGATCAAAGCCGTCTACGGCCCCGACCCGGAGTACAACTACTTCCCCGATCCCAACGACGGCATCGGCCACTCCCAACTCATCCACGGGAGCAACGGCTGGAGGCTCTTCGGCGGCTTCGGCTACCTCACCGGATACTGGAACTACCTCGAGACCGAGCGTGTCCGCACCATCACGTGGGGCACCGATGTGGCCGCACGCATCGCGCCGCCCTTCGCCGGCTCCGGCGGTGTCGGCATGCTGCCGGCGCGGGACCAGATCTTCGTGCTCGACGGCGACGTGTACGTGTTCCCGAAGAACGGGCCGAGCGCCGCGCCCGTCACGGTCTCGACCGGACACTACATCTACGCGACCGGCACGGCGCCGAACATCGTCATTCACGGCCCGTTCCCGATCCCCACGTCCGTGACGCCGCCGCCGTCTGACGCGCAGGTGATCTTCGACTTCCTGGCGGCCGTGCAGGCCGCGCTCCCGAACCCGTAAACACGGGCGGGCGCTCGCGCCCCGTCTCGTCCCGCAGGAGAGTCCAGATCATGAAGCCACCTCGATACGTCGCGATGTTCTCGATCGCCGGGTTGTGCGTGGCCGTGAGCGGGTGCGGTCCGTCGAACACCCGCCAGAGCGCGGCCGTCAAGGCGGAGATGGCCGCGGAACCCGACCCGGGGATCATGGTCGAGCAGACACGCCCGGCGTCGATCAGCGCGGAGGCGCCGGCACCGATGGCCGAGCCGGCCCGCCCCGCGATGATGATGGAGGCACCGGCGCCCAAGAAGAAATCAGTCGCGCCGAAGGCCATGATGGCCCCGGCCCCGCCGCCGCGTCCCGCGTTCCAGAACGTCAGGCCCGACATCCGCATCGGCAATCCGAGCGGTGATGTGGAACTCCCCGTCGCCAAGAGCACGACCACCGCGCTGCTCACCAAGGGAGACCGCACCTTCTTCGTCGACTTCGGGCCCGATCCCGTGATCGGAGGCGACAGCATCAACGCGGTCGCTTCCGGCGGCGGCACGAGCTGGAAGCTCACACGCGGGACCGGGGGGCGAAACTTCGGCTTTTCCTACCTCTCCGGGTTCTGGCAACAGTTCGAGACCGACCGCACCCGCACCATCACCTGGGGCGGCATCAACTCCGGCGCGGGGCGGGTCCTTCCGGCCGGTGATGGCCTGCCCGAGCGCGACCAGATCTTCATCTTCTGCGGCGGGGCCGATGTCAGCCCGGTCGATGATCCGGGCGGGTCGAAGGTCAAAGTCACCAAGGGTCACTACGTCACCGCGACAACCAGCGGCGGCAAGGTCGTCATCTCCGCCCCCCAGCCGTTCCCGACCCGCGGCATGCGCAATCCGCCCGCTGATGCCGAGAGCATCATCCGATTCATCGAAGCGATGCGGGCTGCGCACCCCGACCCGTGCAATCCGTGATCACCGCCGGGCTCACGCCCCCATCGGGTGGATGTGCTTCCGCGCATCGGTCCGCTGGATGATGTCGCTGACGCCCTGCTGATTGAATCCCTTGAACCCGTCGTTGCGTTCGAGGTTTTCCAGGTGCGAGCCGATCGTGCCGCTCTCGCGGATGAACCCCGCCTGGTGCTCATCGAGCGCACCCGACGCGACCAGCCTGTCGAGGCGGGCCGGGTCTACCGTCCACCACTCACCCTCCGTAAACGCCTGCCGCAGATACGAGAACGTCGTGAACGGCTGCATCGTGTTCACGCCCTCCTTCTGCAGCTGCTCCCGCAGCGCGTGCCACGCGAACTGGCACTCGAGGTGGTGCATCCCCGCCTGCAGCAGGCTCTCGCCGTGCAGTCCGACCCACAGACCGATCGTGCCCAGCTCGTCGCGGGCCTTGAGCGTGCCGTGGGCAAAGTCGCCCGAGAGCTCCTCGGCGCTCATGTCCACATCGGCGAAGATCACGATCCCCGTCACCGGCTGTTCGAGCACCTGCGCCCCCCAGCCGGCCTCCTCGCCCGCGTAAAACCGCTCCCGCAGGAAGAAGCCGAGCTTCTCAAAGACCGCGATGACCGCGCCGTAGTTCTCGCGTGAGCACCGGTAGGTGTGGTGGTCGTGGTTGGCCCAGCCGAGGCCGAGGATGTCCTGCCGGCCCTTCTGCGCGCGCGCTGCGCGGTTGCGACGCATCCAGTACTCGCGCTCGGCTGCGAAGAAGAGGTCGCACGCCCAGTCCACCCCCAGCATCGCGACCGCCTCGTCGACCAGTTCGTTCAGGCGGGCGAACCCGTCCGGGTCGGTCGCGAAGTTGCGCTGCCGCCGGCGGAGGCGTTCGAACTGGCGCTGGGCCTCCTGCCGCACCGCCAGCGGATCGTTCACGGGCACGAACCCGCGGTACCCGTGCCGCTCGACCGCCCACAGCTCGGCCCCGGGCGCGACGAACACCTGCCCCCACCGGAACCGCGAGCCGGGCTCGCCCTCCTGCCGGAACGTGTTGTCCACCGCGTTCGCGGCACACACGTCGGCGAGCGAATCGACCTTGATGCCCACCCGCACCGTGCCGCCGGTGTCGAGCACGATCGCCGGGAAGATCGCCCCCGGGTGCTCGAAACACGCCGCAGCCCCGGGACGCTCGATGGGCGTGAACCCGACCGACGCCAGCCGCGCGCACAACTCGTCGGTCGCCGGCACCTCGATGAAGTCCACCCAGTCCTTGAAGCGCGTCCCGGCCTCGTCGAGCATCCGCCCCGCCATGCACGCGGCCGAGGGACAGGCGGCGAGAAAGCCCTCCAGCAACTCATCGACGAGCTTCTGGGCGTCGGGCTGCGGCACCCACTGGAAGTTGAGCGGCGGGGGGGTGGTGGCGTCGAGCGGGGTGGTCATGGCGGGCTCCGCTTGGTGGGTTGGTTTGGAAGCTTAGCCCATCGGATCAAAGAAAGAATCTGCTTGGGTGACCCTTCAGGCATTGCTCCGTTCAGTAACTAGTTTGAATCCAACTTCTCGCATGAATGCGAGAAGGTTTATGCAGCGAACATCTAGCGCGTTACAGACATCCGGGATCTTGGCCTTCTTCTTGGCAAGGGGAGCCGAGTTCTCTTGTGTGACAACCGTCGCGTTCCGAGCCCTGGCTAGCGCAATCACCCACACATCACCGTCCGAATCGGGCCGATCGGGATCCACCAAGGGCGGGTTGTGTTCATTAACCTCCACCAAGAGTACTTCGCCTACGTGCGACTGGACGTCCTCCTCGGACTCTAGGTGCATGAATGTCCGATTCTTAACCCACTCGAGTAACTCATCATCCCGCTTCTCCAATTCCTTCACTACCTCCATGGATATGACCACGGCCCCATCTTGGCCGAGTGCCTCGAGTTGCTCCCAGAATCCAGGGGCAATATCAAGCGGCAACAGATCCCTCCATGCATGAATCAGGACGTTGGTATCTAGGGCGTAGGTCATTCCTCGCCCTCCCGGTCACTTGAATGCCCCGGGTGCCCTGCGTCGGCGAGGCTGCGAAGGTGCCCAACCTTGACACTGAGGAGGGCGCCAGCATCGCGGGTAGTGATAATGCCGTCGCGATGGGCTTGAAGCACGCTGTCGATGAACGCTGTGCCGAGTCGCTTGGCGTGATTCCGCCAATATGAACCGCCACCCTTCGACTTGCGAGCTGCTGCGTACTCCGCCCACGACGCGTTGTATTCACGGCGTAACGAGGCATAAAGATCATGGGTTATCTCGCCCAAATCAAGTAGTCGCCGAGCGACGACCTCTTCACTCACCAGGAGACCTCTGGATATTGCCAAGATGCGATCGCGAACAGGGCCGCTTCCGCTTGCTCGCCATGCAGCAAGCACGCGATGTGTTGGTGCAATGACTTCTGCCGCAACAGCGTTGCAGAAAACCTCGAGCCTTTGATTTGGCGTGACTGCTCGACGAGCGTCCAGCATATTGGAAACGCCTGATACACCTAAGAAAAGATGTGCGAGCTCGTGAATCAGAGTGAATATTCGTGCCCGTTGAGCATCCTTTGAGTTGATAAAGATGAAGGGTGCCAACTCATCATCCAGACAGAATCCTCGCGCGACAGCAGGGTCGATGTCCCCTGATTGAACAACAAATGCGCCCAGCTGCTCAACAGCACTGACCCACACCGCGAGCGCGCGATCGGCGTTCTTGGCTTGTCGGAACGCGGCGATGGGAATGGCAAGCGAGGTACGGATTGCTGCCGCCGCCTTGTCGACATCCGTAGAGCCACGCAGTGAACCGATCCACCGGAGCGGAGGCTGCTCCATCGACTCTCTGAATCCTCTGGCCCATGTTTGGCGCGCACGCAACTCGCGGATCAGAAATCGAAGCTTCGGCGGATAATCGCGAGGCACGTCCACCGCTAGGGAACGGAAGTCGCCGAGTGGTTCAGGTTCGTTTGGTACCACACGAGCGAACAGAATGGCAAAGGGTCGGCGCAGACGGCTTGCTATGTTGCGAGCCTGGTTGAGGGTTGGTCGATCCTCACCAGTTTCCCATGCTCTGACCCTCGAGGGGTCTACCTGAAGCCAACTAGCCAATTCCTCCGGTTCTACTCCCGCAGTCGTTCTCGCCCAGCGTAGGGCATCCGGGTTTAGATTGGCACGAATGGTCGGCATATGTTAGCATGTTCTGCGACGATACCACGTTCAAGGCGATGGTATCGGATTGGGGGACCCTTCGGTGTATACTTCTCTAATCAGAGCGTCATGGAGTCAGGGCGCGTTTCAAGGTGACCGCGAGGCTCACGGTGAGGTGGAGCATTGTCTTCCTGGCAGGACTGTCCCTTTTGGGAACGCCTGCAAAGGAGGTTTCGATGGATACACCTAGCCAAATGGTGACGGTCGGAGCCACTCTGCTGCCCCTGCCCGGTTGGTACACGCTCCACCTTCACAGTGATCTAGTGAATCGCCGTGGATCCGCGCCCCCATGGAGTAGAGTGAGGGGTTCGACTCCCCTCGGGGGCTTTGGCGGAGCGTCGGGTGGACCTTGGATTGGTTGAGGTTTCGCTTTTGGATCCTGTCCTCAAGCGGGGAGTGTCGCAAGCCCGTTCATCCCCACCGGCTCCCTCGCAAAGAACGGCTCGCCCGCAGCCGTCCCGATCCGCGAGCCGAAGAACCGCGTCGCCCCCATCACCCAGTCCACCACCGGCCGGTTCTTCTCGTTGATGCCGAACTGCGAGTGGTAGGCGCGGATCGCCAGTTCCTTCTTGGCCTCGCACCCGGTCACGTCGAAGACGAACGTCGGCTGCGGCGTGATCCGCAGGTGCGTGCAGTAGTAGTAGAACAACCACCGCGGGTGGCAGGGCGGGGCATAGTCGGCGACCTTGGCGTCCGGGTCGTCGGGCGTCAGCGACTCGGGCACGGGCATCTCCAGCCCGGTCAGCTTCGCGTCAAACCGCGCATCCTCGACGATCCGCGTCACCGCGAGGTGGTCCGGGTGGGCGTCCTCGAAGTAGGGGACGAAGATGATCTCGGTCCGGTGCGCGCGCATCACGCCCGCAACCTTGTGCCGCGCCTCGATCGTGTGCTCGACGAACCGGTTGCGCAGGCCGAGTTGCACCCGCCGGACCGGCTTGCCGTCGGGAAACATCGCGGCGTCCGGCGAGAGTGCCGCGGCGGCCGCCTCGGCTTCTTGTGCGCGCGTAACCGGGTCACCGAACGGTGTCGGCTCGCCGTTGGTCATGTCCAGCAGCAGCACGTCGTGCCCCTGCTCGGCCAGCCGGGCGATCGTGCCGCCCATGCCCAGTTCCTGATCGTCCGGGTGAGGCCCGACAACGAGCACCTGCGCCATGCCAAGCTCCTCGGTGCCGCCCCTAGCGGATGTCGTCCTGATCGACCATCACCAGCCCGATCATGCGGCTGTCGCCGTCAACGATCGTCTCGAGCTGGGCGTGCATGATCTTCTCCGGCGCCTTGGTCGCGAAGAACCCGCCCGCCCGGAACGTCTCGCCAAACTCGTCGCGGAAGTCGTAGAGGTCGAGCGTCAGCGTCTGGCCCGCCCGGAAGCCCTCGATCGGGCGGCTGAACCGCCCGTTGAGCCACACCGTCGAGGGGCCGAAGCTGCGGGCGGTGGTGTTGGTCATGGTGATCCGGGTCTCGGGCCGGCGGATGACCTGGATGTCGAGGGTCTCGGTCTGGGCCAGCTCGACCGGGAAGGGCCGGTCGTAGGGGCCCACGGCCTCGTCGGCCAGCCCGGTGGGCAGCATGTTGCACCCGGAGAGGAGGCATGCCGCCCCGATGCCGAGGGCGCACAGCAGGTGCGTCGGCTTGGTGAGTGCGTGGTGGCTGGCTTGTCTACCGAATCGTCGTTTCATCCCGGCCTCGCTCTCCGCGTGTCCGCGTGTTCTTCGCGCCATCGCGTGGATTCCTACCCTTTGCCCGATGGGCTGCACCAGCAACAACGCCACCCCGCCCGGCCCGGCCATCGCGCCCGGAGCGGAGGATATCGACCCCCGCCGCGTCGCGGAGCGGTTGGCCCTCGAGCACGGCCCGGGGGGCATGGACCCCCGCGTGGCGGCGTTTGTGCCCGGTTTTGATGCGCCCTTCTTCCAGGCGGGCCTCGCGGGCTATTCCGACGCCGCGATGCGGATCGTCGCCCGCCGCCACGGGTGCCCCTATTGCGTGACCGAGGCCCTGCTCGACCGCACGCTGCTGGCCGGCGGCCGGGGCTTTGCCAAGGCCGACCTGGGCGACCTGCACGACAACGTCCCCGGCGGTGCCGAGGACGCCCCGCTCTCCGGACAGCTCATGGGGTCGGACCCCAAGGAGATGGCCATCGCCGCCCTCAAGATGGCCGAGCAGGGCAGACGCCACGACCGCGACTACCGCCGCCTTGCCTACGACGGGGCCACAACGCACGACCCGACGCAGCGCCCCGCCCACCTGCGCCTGCCGGGGGGCGAGCAGCTCGGGCGGGTGACCGTTGAAGATGACGCAGAGACAGGCCGAACGTCCGCAGCTCCCAGGGTCGATACCTCCGACTCGTTCGCCTCGATCGATGTCAACCTCGCCTGCCCGGTCAAGAAGATCTCCCGCAAGGCCCGCGGCGGGCACTGGCTGGCCGAGCCCGCCGGCGCGATCGCCATGCTCGAGGCCGTCCGCGAGGCGGTGCCCGCCGAGATCCCCTGCACGCTGAAGATCCGGCGGAGCTTCGACGACACGCCCGACATGATCGAATCGTTCTGGAAGATCGTCGATGCCGCCTACTCGATGGGCTACGCGTGGGCGACCATCCACGGGCGCACGGTCGAGCAGAAGTACGTCGGCCCCAGCCGGTGGGACCTGCTGCGGCAGATCGTGCAGCAACTGCGCGCGCAGCACCCCGACTGCATCGTCTTCGGCTCGGGCGATGTGTGGGGCGTGGGCGACATCTTCCGCATGGTCGAGTTCACCGGCGTGAACGGGGCGAGCGTGGCGCGGGGGTGCATCGGCAACCCGTGGATCTTCCGCCAGGCCCGCGACCTGCTCGCCGGACGCGAGCCCTTGCCGCCGACGGTCGCCGAGCAGCGCGCGGTGCTGGAGGACCACTTCGAGCTGGCGCTGGCGGTCAACGCCTCCTGCCGCAAGCCGGAGATCTACACCGGCCGCGTGATGCGGAAGTTCGGCATCCGCTTCGCGGAGCACCACCCGCGGGGCGAAGAGGTGCGGCTGCGGTTCACACGCGTGGCGAGCATGGAGGACTGGCGGGCGGTGCTGGATGAGTGGTACACGCCGGACTTCGAGCCGCAAGGCTGAACGCAGAGGGCGCAGAGTCGACGCAGAGAACGCAAAGGCAAAACGGCTTCAGCCCTGTCCCGTCCTCTTTGGCACCCCTCTCTGCGTCCTTCGCGTCTCCTTTGCGTGCTCTGCGTTCTCCTAGCATTCCGCATGACAACCCTGGAAGCCGTCAAGTCTTCGTGGCTCGCCGAGCTGCGCAAGCAGAAGCAGTGGGCCGAGCACGCCGCGGGGCAGGTGCCCGACGACAAGCTGCACACGCCGATCGCCCCGGGCACCAACCCCGTCTCGATCATCATGAAGCACCTCGCCGGCTCGCTGCGGAGTCGCTTCACAGACTTCCTCACCACCGACGGTGAGAAGGACTGGCGAAACCGCGACAGCGAGTTTGCCCCCGGCACCGAATCACGCGAGGAGATCCTCGCGATCTGGAACCGCGGCTGGCAGGTCGCCCTTGACGCGGTCGAATCGCTGACCGAGGCGGACATGGCGCGGACGGTGACCATCCGCACCGAGCCGCACACGGTGCCGCTGGCGGTGACCAGAGCGATCGCCCACTGCGCCTACCACACCGGCCAGATCATGCTGATCTCGCGGATCCTCGTCGGCAACGAGGGCTGGCAGTGGGCGACTATCGCGCCGGGCAAGAGCGAGGAGTTCCGGCGGCAGATGCGCGAGAAGCACGCCTGAGAAACCTGACATACCTGTGGGATGGAGCGGACTATGCAAAGCAACAGCACGCCACCATGGCGCAACGCAACCGGCTTCGTTCGAACCATTAGTGACCTGTACCCGGATCTGACAACCGACACCGCGCAACACGGGGTGTATATCCAAGAAGCGATCGACCAGCTTCAGGAACGTGTCGGCGGCGTGCTGCCCGATGAAGTCGTGCAGTTCTATAGGTGGTACACCCCCGCGCGCTGGCTGGATATCGTGAACCCCGCGAGGCTTCGTGAGAGCGATCGAGATCAGAAGATCATCACGCTTCAGGGCGAGGTTGTCACGCCCGGGCATCCTCGCGACGTGGTTGAGAACCCTCTCCGCATATATGCCATCGATGATGACTCTGTTGCGGTGAGCACTCCCGAGACCTACGACAGCAGTTTCATGGACAACGTCGTGTGGCTCATCGAACGGGGAACGCTGGGGCAGGAATGGCTGACAACCCCGATGTTCCGCTTCGGCAGATCCGACTACGGCGAGGACTTGCTCTATCTGCTCGATCCACCCGCCGATGCGACAGGCCGTGTCTGCATGCTCAAGTTAGACGACAACCCTCTGCTCTTTCTCGAAGAGACACTGACCGCGTGGGTCGCCAAGCTGATCTGCTGCAGCGGCTTTGAGATGGCATACTCGCCGGGCGATCTGGATGAGCTGCCCGAGCCGCACCGGTCGTGGTGCACTGAGGAGTTCAAGCGATTGAACCCGCGATCAACGTGGCTGTGAATTGGAGGCGGCCTAGATCTGCCCCACCCAACCCTCTTCCGCCACGTCCTTCCACCGCTTCCTGATCGCCTCGACCTTGTCGGCCTCCAGCGGCCCGGCCGACAGCAGCTCGGCGTTCTGGGCGAAGCGTTTCGGGTTGGTCGTGCCGACGATGTTGGTGTGGACGCCGTCCATCGCGAGGATGAAGCGCAGGGCCGTGCCCGCGGGGCCGTCGGGCCCCTCGTTGTCGCGGTTGTCCTTGGCCATGAAGTCGTAGTCGAGCTTCTGCATGCGCTTCCAGTACTCGTGGTGGTAGCCGTTCGGCGGAAGCTCGTCGTAGCGCCAGACCGCGTTGCCGATGCCGCGTTTGACGATCACGCCCATGTCCAGCTCGCGGCACAGCGGCAGCGTCAGGTCGATCGCCTCCTGATCGAACACGCTGATCGACGTCATCAGCGTGTCAAACTTCTTGGTCTCGATCGCGTACTTGGCCGCGTGCGAGTCGCCGCTGTAGCCGATGAACCGCGTCTTGCCGGCATCGCGGGCCTTCTCGAGCGCCTCGATGACCTCACCCTTCTTGAGGATGTCGATATTGCACGAGTGCAGGTGGACGAGATCGACATAGTCGGTCTTGAGCCGCCCGAGGCTCCGGTCGATCGAGGCGGTCACGCCCTCGGCGCTCCAGCCGTCCACGCCGTCGGGCGCCCAGTGCCCGACCTTGGTGAACAGGTAGTAGTCGTCGCGCCGGTGGCCGATGGCGTTGCCGACGAGGACCTCCGAGTCCGCGTAGCACTCGGCGGTGTCCACCGCGTCCAGGCCCTGATCGAGGGCCGAGTTGAGCAGCTGGTCAACACGCTCCTGTGCCGTGCGGCCGTAGCCGACCTCGGCTCCGCCGAAGCCGAGCACTGTGACATCCATCCCGGTCTTGCCGAGGCGGCGGCGTTCGAGGCCCATGTAGCCGGTGCCGAGTGACTTGCCGCTGGCTGATCCGGCCATGCCGATCACACTCCCCGCCGCGAGGCCCGCGGCCGTGGTCTTGAGAAAGTCGCGTCTGGTCTGTTCGTTGCTCATTGGTCTGCTCCGTGTGGTCCCCGGCGCAGCATACCAGAGCCGCAGCCGAACACCACCTAGAGCCAGCGCATCTTGCGGAAGAAGAAGTACTCCACGATCGCCAGACCGACCATGATCACGCAGAGACCCGCAAAGGCCCAGGGCGAGTCCGCGCCCGGGATGCCCCCGACGTTGACGCCCAGCAGGCCGGTGATCAACCCGAGGGGCAGGAAGATCGCGGCCACAAGCGAGAGGACGTACATCGTCCGGTTCATCTGTTCGCTGGCGGTCGCGGCCATCTGTTCCTGGATCAGCGACGCCCGCTCGCGGAGCAGGTCGAGCTCTTCGACCTGACGGGTGAGCTCGTCGGCAGTCTCCCGCAGCCGGAGTCTGTCGCCGTCGGTGAGCAGCGGCGTCGGCTCGATCGCCAGCCGGGCGATCATGTCCCGCTGCGGGGCAAGATAGCGGCGGATCGTCATCGCCTGGCGCCTCGGGGATGCCAGCTTGCGACGCAGGTCGGGCGTAACCCGTTCCAGCATCGCCTCGTCGATCTCGTCAACCAGGTCCTGCTGGTTGTTGACCACATCACGGATGCGGTCGGTGATGGCGTCGGCGAGCTGGACGAGAACCTCGCCGGGGGTGCGCGGGCCGACACCCTGCTCCAGCCGATGCTGCAGGTCTCGGAGGGCAAACACCCGCCTGTTCCGGAGCGATATCGCTTTGTGCTCGTCGACCCACAGGCGGATGCGGACCATGTCGTCCGGGGTCGCGCCGGGGTTGAGGTTGACACCTCGCATCAGGATGAGCATGCCCTCTGTCGTTCGCACACAGCGCGGCCGCGTGTCCTCCGCGAGCATGCCCTCCCTGACGACCTCCGAAAGCTGAAACGTCTTCTCGAGCCACTCCTCGGCACCGTCGTAATTCCGGTCGAGCACGACCCATAGTGCGTCCCGCTCGGGGCTCCACGCGCGGACCTCGGCGACATCGAGAGACTGTGCTCCGCCGGCCCTGTCGAGCGCAAGGCCGAAGTACATCCCTTCAGTCGGCGGCGGGTCCGGGACGGATGCCATCGGGGCTTCGATGGATTGTGGGTCGGCGGGATTGGTGTCGGAGTCCATGGTCGTGCAGGTTACCCGCTCGCGGCCGGCTTCGGTGTGGCCTCGCCTGTCTTGGCCTCCGCCGACTTGACCTCGGCGGGATAGACGACCCGGCCGTGGTAGCTGGACGCGAGGCTCTTGGAGACAGCCTCGACGATCGCCTTGAGCTCGGTGAGCGTCAAGTCACACTCGTCGAACTGCCCGTCGAGCAGCCGCTTGTTGGCGATCTCCCGCACGAGTTGATCGATGCGGGCGGGCGTGGGCTCGGTGAGCGTGCGCGTCGCGCTCTCGACCGCGTCGGAGATCATCAGGATCGCGACTTCCTTGGTCTTGGGCTTGGGCCCGGGGTAGCGGTACTCGAGCTCGCGCGGGTTCTCTCCCTGCTCCGAGCCCTCGGCCTGCTTGCGGGCCCGGTGGTAGAAGTACTCGACCAGCGTTGTTCCGTGGTGGGCCTCGATGAAGTGCTGCAGACACTTGGGCAGCCCGTACTCGCGGGCCATCTCCATGCCGTCCTTGACGTGGCCGACGATCACCAGCAGGCTCATCGCCGGGCTCAGCTTGTCGTGCTTGTTGGGCCCGCCCTGCTGGTTCTCGACGAAGTACTCGGGCTTGTTCATCTTCCCGATGTCGTGGTAGAGCGCCCCGGCGTAGGTCAGCAGCGTGTCCGCCCCAACCGCCGAAGCCGCGGCCTCGGCGATGGTCGCGACGTTGAGCGAGTGGTTGTACGTTCCCGGCGCGCGTTGCTGCAGCTCGCGCAGCAACGGCTGCTTCGGGTCGCGCAGCTCGATGAGCGTCATGCCGGTGGTGATGTCGAACGTCCGCTCGACCAGCGGCAGGATGAAGAGCACGATCGCACCGACCACGATGCCGCCCACACCGGCCCAGAACGCGTCCCAGAGGGTCTGGGGGATGACCGCTTCGACCATCGGCCGGTCGAGCGTGAGCACGAGCAGCGTGGCCACCGAGAGCGCGGCACCGGTGTAGAGACCCATGCGGATGAGGGTGTCGCGGGCGCGGATGTCGTGGAGCTGCCAGATCGCGACGGTGACGCCGGTCATGATCAGGCCGAGCATGCCGATCGGCTGGTCCAGCGCGATACACGTCAACACCGCCAGCAGCGTCGAATAGGCCAGGCTCACCCGCTGGTCGTAGGCAATGACGAGGATGGCCGCGACGAAGACCGCCGGCATGACGGCGGTCACCGTCAGCATGGCCGGTGCCGCGGCGGTACCCACGCAGGCGACCGCCAATGCCGCAGCCAGCAGGCCGGCGATCCACGCCATCCGCGAGACCTTCTTGCGGAGGCGGGGGCAGAAGAGGACGGCGTACATCGCCCCGCCGGCCGCGACGGTGCCGGAGGCGGTGACGATCCCGATCCGGCGGAGCCAGACCTGCCACATCAACGCGTTGTCGCGGAACGCCGCGAGTTCGGCCTTCCGCAACTCGACCTGTGCGGGCGTCAGGACATCACCCCGAGCGAAGATGACAGCGCCGGCGGGCCACTCGTTGACGCGGGGCTCGACCGCCAGAGCGGCCTCGTCCTGCGCGAGCTTGGTCGCGGCGTTGTCCAGCCGGTAGGTCGGGCGTGCGCCGACCACCAGCCGCGAGATCACCACCTCACGCAGCGCCTCGTCGATCCGGGCCTGCGCGCACAGGCTGAGCAGACGAGTCCGGTGGGCCTCGGTGTTCTCGGCGTTGAGCGCGGTGTCGCGGTGCACGATCGCGACCTGCGTGCTTCCCCGACGCAACTCGAGCTGCGCGCTCAGGCCCTGACTGATCCGCTGCCAGGTCTGCGCGTCGAGCACCGGCGTCCGCTCGTAGAGGTCCATGAGCCGGTCGATCTTGAGCAGGTACGCCTCGGTGGGCTCGCCGTCTGCCGACTGGGCCTGCACCGCCGCGAGACCCTCTGCGGTCAGCCGGAACCGCGAGCGGATGCCCTCGTCGATGTCGTCGAGAGTGGCGACGTTCGCGAGCGTTCGGGGCAGGCTCTCGATCGACGTCCGGAGCTCGGCCTGCAGGGCCTCGTCGGCCTGGAAGACCAGCGTCGCCTGCTGGCGAGCCTGCTCGCGCGCCGATTCGGTCTGTTCGAGGTCGACCACGCGGAAGCTGACGCGCACGGTCCGGGTCTTGTTGGCCACGCGCCCGGCGGTGATCTGCGGCTGCTCGTGCGCCCACGCGGCGATCAGCCCCGTGCCGAGCCCGAACAGCAGCGTCACCACAAGACCCCACGTGACCGAGCGGCTCCGGAAGACCTCGGTGAGTCTGGCCATCGGCGTGGCGCCGCCGCCGCGCCCGCGCAGGTTGCGCGCACCGGTGCGCCGGGGGGTGGCCTTGCTGCCGGTCCGGGCGCCCGTCTTCGAGCCGTTGGGTTTGGAACTGTCTTTGGCCATGGTGTGTTCGGCGCCAGCGGGGATCAGGCCCCGTCGGTCGCGTTTGCCTCCTGGGCCAGGGCTTCGCGGTCTTCGTTCTCCGCGTCGGTGAGGGCGCGGTGAAGGAGCTCACGCTGCACCGCCTCGCGGTCGGTGTCGCCGTAGGCCTCGATGATCTTCTGCACAAGGCTGTGCCGCACGACGTCGGCCGCGTCGAGCGTGACGGTCGCGACACCCCTGACGCGGCGGAGCCGCCGGGCCGCGTCGATGAGCCCCGACTCCATCGGGTCGGGCAGATCGATCTGGGTCACATCGCCGGTGACGATCATCTTCGAGCCGTGTCCCATGCGTGTCAGGAACATCTTCATCTGCCCGCGCGTGGTGTTCTGGGCTTCGTCACAGATGATCATCGCGTCGTTGAGCGTGCGTCCCCGCATGTAGGCCAGCGGCACGACCTCGATGACGTCGCTGTCCATGAACCGGCGGATCTGCCCGTAGTCCATCATGTCGTTGAGCGAGTCGAACAACGGGCGGAGGAAGGGATTGACCTTCGCCTCGAGCCCGCCGGGCAGGAAACCCAGCTTCTCGCCGGCCTCGACGGCGGGGCGTGCGAGGATCAGCTTGGCCACGCGCCCGGTCTTGAGCAGGTGCACCGCCGCGGCGACGGCGAGATACGTCTTGCCGGTTCCCGCCGGGCCGATCGCGATGGTCAGGTCGTGATCGCGCACCGCGTCGAGATAGAACTGCTGGTTGACGGTCTTGGGCCTGACCGGGCGGCCGCGCACATACACATCGAGCCGTCCGTCCCACGGCGAGAGCGCGTCGGGCGGAGTGGTGGTCATGTCGTCCGGGCCGAGGCGTGAGGCGGCGACCGCCTGCTCGGCGATCATCTCGAGCACCTGCTGGCGCGACGGTGAGCCGCGCTCGGTCGCGGTCTTGGAGAGTTTGTCCATGACAGCCTTGGCCGCGGAGACAGGGGCGGGGTCTCCCTGAATGCGCACCCAACCATCGCGGGCGGCGATGTTGACGCCCAGAGTCTCTCGGATCATCTTCAGGTGGCGTTCACCCGAGCCGACGACCGCGAGCCCGGCAGGACCCGGAGGGATTCGTACCGTAATGTCCAAGGGCGTTCCACTCCGGATCGGGTCAGCCGGGCCGGCATACATGCCGGGCCGCCACTGCCGATCGTTCCGCGTGCCAAAAGTCTATCTCGGAAGTGAGGCCGAAACCCATGCGAAATCCAGTCTCTTGTTGGGGATCTTTCAGGATATCGGGCGTGGGGAGGCGACTTTGGGTCTGCCTCGTCGTGGCGCTGGTCCCCGGCTCGGTCTTCTGGGGATGCTCGGGGCCGACGGAGGGGGTGCAGCGGGCCAGCGCGGCCGCGACCACAGCGGCGAGCCCGGTGCAGATGGTGACCGTCGCCGACTGGGATGACCTGCACGCGGCGGTCGGCTTTGCCCTCCGCCGCACGGAGCTGGTCAGGGTCTCTGTGGTCCGTCCGTCCGAGGACCGGGTCGAGTTCCGCCTCCGCTCCTCCCGGGATGAGCCGGCGCTTCTGGTGGCGACCCGCCCGGACGGCTGGAGCGGCGGCGACCCGGTGACCATGACGCTCACCTGCACCGTCGGGCGGTTCGGCGATCCGGCCCACGAGCACCGGTTCCTGACGCTGGTCGTCGAGCGGCTCGAGCAGTTGCGGGGTGTGGAGGTCGCGCCGATCAAGCGGTGACCGGCGACTCAGGCCGTGGCTTGGTCGGGGGAGGGCAGTTCGAGACAGTCGGGCAGGTCCACCGTCATCGTTGTGCCCTGCTGCCAGACCGACTCGACGCGGATGGTGCCGTTGAGCGCACGCAGCGCGTGCTTGACGATCGCCAGACCGAGCCCCGTGCCCCGCCGGCGTGGCGAGCCGGTGCGGGCCTCATCGACCTGGTAGAACCGCTCGAACACCCGTTGCTGCTGGGGCAACGGGATGCCGATCCCCCGATCAATGACTCGCAGCCGGAGCGTGCCGCGGCCGGTGTTCGGCCGGGCGCCGTTGCCGGAAGTTGTCGCCTCGGCAGCCACCTGCGAGGCGACCACACGCACAGCCGTGCCCTCGTAGGCGAACTTGATCGCGTTGTCGATCAGGTTCCGCAGCACAAGGCGAATGAGCTTCTCGTCGGTCCAGACGGCGGCGTGGGCCGGTTCGATTTCGAAGACCAGCTCGATGCCCCGCTCGGCGCAGGACGTGGAGAACAGCTCGGCCAATCCCGTGGCGATGTCACGCAGATCGGCGCGGACGATCTCGCATTCGGTCTCGGGCGACTCGAGGCGGGAGAGATCGAGCAGGTCGCGGGCGAGCTCTTCGAGCCGCTCGGCGTTGGACGAGATCATCGTCGCGAGCTTGGTCTGCATCGCCGGGCTCTCGTTGCCGATCTCCAGCATGGTCTCGGCGGCCGTGCGGATCGACGCCAGCGGTGTCCGCAGCTCGTGTGAGGCGTTGGCGACGAAGTCGGTCTTGAGTTGCATGGCGATCGCCTGCTCGGTGACGTCGCGGAGGGTGATCACGACCGCCGGGGGATCCTCGATCGCAAACGGCCCGCCGGAGATCGGCTCGGCCGCGACCTCGACGACCCGCGGGCCTTCGCCGGTGAGCAGCCGGGCCCGGGCCCTCGCGGCCTCGCCGCGGCTGGCCCCCGTGACCGCGCGGAGGGCGCGGGAGTCTGTGAGCAGCTGCTCGAGCGGCTCGCCGACGACGGGGCGGGAAGATCCCGGCGCGAGCAGCGCCATCGCGCTGCGGTTGGCGACGACGACCATGCCGTCGGCGTCGCAGGCGATCACGGCCTCGTCGGTCGCGTCGAGGAGGGCACGCAGGGCACGGCCCGCCTCGGCCCCGTTGGCGAGCTGCGCGCGCAGGCGGGCCGCGAGGCTGTTCCCGTTTGGGGCGGGGTCTTCCGCGCGAAGGAGGCGTTCCAGTTCTCTGACGGTGGCGTCGAGGTCGCTGGCCTCACGGCCGCCGTGCTCGAGCGCTCGCAGGCCGATCCACGCGGCGGAGCCGATGCCGGCGCTGGCCACCACCACCACCCACCACGCCACCCCCCCGAGCACCGCGCCGAGCCACAGCACGCTGACCGCCGAGGCCAGAAGCATCGCGACAACGGTCGTTGGCGGCCTGTGCGTGGGGGGGTGCATCGGCTAGATCTATAGACCCGGTGGCATCGCCGGAGCCGCGGCCGATCAGGCGTCCGCCGGCGAGGAGGAGGGGGTCTCCAGCCTGTAGCCCACGCCGCGGACGGTCTCGATCATGTTGCCCGCGTCCCCCAGCTTCCGCCGGAGGGCGGTGACGTGAACGTCGATGGTCCGCGGCGTGACCCGGACCCCGGGCCCGATCGCCTTGTGCATCAGTTCCTTGCGGCTCAGCACGGTGCCGTCGCCCTCGATGAGGCGTGCGAGCAGCCGGAACTCGGTCAGGGTGAGCTTGACGTCTTCGCCGTCCACGGTGACACGGTGGGTGTCGGTGTGAATCAGGACTGGCCCCGCCTCCAGGATGGTCTTGCGGTCGGAGTCGGGCGTCGCGCGTCGCAGCACGCTCTCGATCCGCGCGAGCAGGACGTTCAGGGAGAACGGCTTGGTGACGTAGTCGTCGGCTCCGGCGGAGAGCCCGACGACCTCGTCGGCCTCTGCGCTCTTCGCGGTGAGCATGATGATCGGTATATGGGCGGTAGTCGATTCCAGCCGCAGGCGTTGGGCGACCTCTGTTCCGGAGAGACCGGGGAGCATGACATCCAGCAGGATGAGGTCGGGGAGCAGGGCTTTGGCCTTCTCGAGCCCGGTCTTTCCGTCGTGGACCTGGTGGGGCTCGTACCCGGCCCGTTCAAGATTGATGGCGATGAGCTCGGCGAGGTCCTGCTCATCTTCTACAACAAGGATGGTCCGGGGGGCTGCCATGGCGGGTGCTCGCTGGGGCGGCGGCATCTTCGGGGCGGGATGTCAGGGGATGCGCCGGGGGCCGGTTCAGACATTTTTGGAGTCAGCGGAGGGTAGGGAGTGATTTTTGGGCGGCAGCTGCGGGGGGCGTTCGGATTGCGCAAAGACCGCTGCAGGCGGATCCTGCGCGATTTGGGACAAGGTTGACCGCAATTTGGTGAAAAATCTTGGTAGACAGGCAGAGTTTGCAAGTAAATACTAGCGTGCGCCTGTTCGAGGCGCCGATAATTCCGCCTTGCCCCGCCGGATGGGTGCGTGGATCGGTTCCACCGCCGACTGGACAATCAGAAATGTCAGGTCTAGAAGTTAGTCCTTGCTCAACCGGGAAAGGCCGAACAGCCGAAGGTATCGGAACTCGGCGGAGTCGGGTTGAGTGAGACGGACCCTGAAGGGTCAAAAAATCAGAGTCTTGCACGTCGCTCTCACGGTGAGAACGACGCATAGCAAATGCAGGTCAGTTGGACACGTAAAACCACGGGACGCAATCTCTTGTACAGCGCGTTCCCAGCCCTGTGAGAAGGAGTCTTAGACATGAATCGGACCAGGATGCTTGCTCTGCTCGCTGGTGCGGCCATGAGCGCTGGCGTTGCCAACGCTCAGACCGCCAACAACTCGGCTCTGGAGCGTGAGCTCCTCGCCGACGCTGGCGCCCGCGCCAGCTTCCAGGCCGGCGGTACCGCCGGTCACGACGGCCAGTTCTTCATCGGTGATGCCTCCGGCAACAACCGTCTGGAGATCGGTGGCTACACCCAGTTCCGTTACACCATCAACAACCGTGACACCACCGCCCCCGACGAGGACACCACCAACGGGTTCGACATGACCCGCACGGCCCTCGAGTTCGGCGGCAACGTCGGCAACGAGAACCTCGGCTACTACATCCGCGGTTACTTCGACACCGAGGGTGGCAGCAGCGGCGGCGGTTTCGACCTCGCCGATGCGTACGGTACCTACACCTTCGACAGCGGCGCCACCCTGGTCTGGGGTCAGTTCCGCGCTCCCGTGACCCGCGAGTGGATGGTCGATGACCGCTACCAGCTCGCCGCGGACCGCTCGATCGTTGACGACACGTTCAACGGTGGCTACGTCCAGGGTATCGCGATGACCTACGCGACCGATAACTTCAAGGTCGTCGGTTCGTTCAACGACGGTGCCGGCACGGCCAACACCGCCTACTACAGCGCCGCCGAGAACGACTACGCCCTCACCGGCCGCGTCGAGTTCAAGTGGTCCGGCGACTGGGCCCAGTTTGACGACTTCACCAGCTGGCGCGGCACCGAGGGCTACGCCGGCATGATCGGTGGTGCGGTGCACTGGGAGACCAGCGGCGACACCGACGCCACCCCCGGCGGCACCACCATGGGCGCCTTCGGCCCCGGCGACCTCTTCCTCTACACCGTCGATGCCAGCCTTGAGGGCAACGGCTGGAACGTCTTCGGTGCCTTCGTCGGCCGCACGATCGACCCCGACTCCGCCTCGACCTCGACCGACGACTTCGGCGCGGTTGTCCAGGGCGGCGTGTTCGTGACCGACAACTGGGAGCTCTTCGGCCGTTGGGACGGTCTCTTCCCCGACGACGACACCACCTCCGGTGACGACTACCACACCCTCACCTTCGGTGCCAACCACTACTTCTTCCCGGGCTCGCACGCCGCCAAGTTCACGGCCGACGTGCAGTTCAGCCTCGAAGACCAGAGCGGCGCCTCCGCCGTCTCCGGCTTCAGCACCCCGGATCAGTCGACCGGCCTCCTGCCCGCGTCGGATGACAGCCAGTGGATGCTCCGCCTCCAGATGCAGCTCGTCTTCTAATCGAAGTCGAACGACATCAGATCTGACTTGATCACGACCGGCCGTCCCTCTGGGGCGGCCGGTTGTCTTTTTCCGCCCAGGGCGCGACGGCGTCGTGACGACCGAATCGCGCGCTTCTCGGTACAGTCCCTATACGAGCGTCACGCAGCGGTTGCGATCTCTGCGTGCGCTCCGGTTCCTCTCGACCGATTCGGCCGCGCGTCGGAGGAACTTGTGCCGCGGCCGGTGGAGACGGAACTGTGCAGAGTACTTTCTTGATCTTTGGGACCTCGGCTTCGATCGCCGCGGCTTCGGTCCTGGCCAATCCGAACGACGCGCTCAGCCGCGAACTGCTCGCCGATGCCGGAGCCCGGGCCAGCTTCCAGGCCGGCGGCACGGCGGGTCACGACGGCAGGTTCTTTCTGGCTTCGGCCGACGGGGCCAACCGGCTGAACATCACCGGGCAGACGCAGTTCCGCTACAACCTCAACACCCGCGACACCACCGCGCCCGACGAGGACATCACCAACGGCTTCAACATGAACCGCCTGAAGCTCGGCATGGAGGGTGTCGTCGGCGACAAGTGGGGGTACAAGATCGTCACGGTCTTCGACCGTGATGGCGGGACGAGCTCACTCGAAGACGCGCGGATGTCCTACACGTTCGACAACAGCGTGGAGTTCACCTGGGGCCAGTTCCAGGGCCCGCTCCTGCGCGAGCAGTCGGTCGCCAGCAAGTTCCAGCTCGCGGTCGATCGCTCGGTGATGAACTCGGTGTTCCATCAGGGCTGGATGCAGGGCGCGCAGCTCGGTTATGCCGCGGAGAACGTGCGGTTCACCGGCATGGTGTCCGACGGGCTGAGGACACTCAACACGGCGTACTACACGCCTGCCGAGTCGGACGTGGCGCTCACCGGGCGCGTGGATGTGAAGTTCGGCGACGCGTCGTGGAAGACCTACAGGGACTTCACTTCCTTCCGCGAGGGCGCGACCGGCGGCATGATCGGCGCGGCGGTGCACTGGCAGACGATGGGCGAGACGGCCAACACCGGCACCTTCCCCCCCGGCGGTTCGGCACCGACCGACATGGACACGCTGACCTACACGGTTGACGGCAGCTACGAGGGCGGCGGCTGGAACCTCTACGGCGCGTTCGTCGGCCGCACGACCGACGCCGCGGGCTCGCCGGACTACGACGACTTCGGCGCGCTGGTCCAGGGCGGCGTGTTCGTGACCGAGCTGACCGAGCTGTTCGCCCGTTGGGACGCGGTGCTGCCGGATGATGATCGCGCGGTGGGCGAGGACTTCCACACGATCACGTTCGGCGCCAACCACTACTTCTTCCCCGGCTCGCACGCTGCGAAGCTGACGGCCGACGTGCAGTGGTTCCTGGACAACCAGTCCGAGAGCGGCGATGTGGTGAAGGTCAACGAGGGGATCGGCCTCGCGCCGGGTGCCGAGGACGACCAGCTGAGCTTCCGCATCCAGATGCAGCTGCTCTTTTGAGCGTTCGCGGCCGCGACACAGGATCGGCGAGACTCCCGCGGGCCGGCCGCGTGCGCTTTGGTGACGTGGTCTTTGCGCGATATTCACAGTGTCGCCATCGCTATCACCGGGGCGGCGGCAGTCTTTGCACAGTCTTGACCAGATCTCACTGGAACGTTTGTCGGTTCTGAATAATCTCTGGCTCCTCTTAACCAAACGGTCGCTGGTTGTGAGGGTTCCTTGTCGCGGCCGGTGGAGACACGCCAGTGCAGAAACTGACACTCATCGTGGGATGTGCCGCTTCGATGGTCGCCGCTCCCTCTCTCGCCGGTCCGTCCGACGCGCTCGAACGCGAGCTGCTCGCCGACGCGGGCGCCCGCGCCAGCTTCCAGTCCGGCGGCACGGCGGGTCACGACGGGAAGTTCTTCATCGGCTCGGCCGACGGCGCCAACCGCCTGAACATCACCGGCCAGGCCCAGTTCCGCTACAACTTCAACACCCGCGACACCGCCGCGCCCGACGAGGACATCACCAACGGCTTCAACGCCCGGCGTGTGAAGCTCGGCTTCGAGGGCGTGCTCGCGGGCGACTGGGAGTACAAGATCGTCGGCGCGTTCGACCGCGACGGCGGCGACTTCACGCTCGAAGACGCCATCATGAGCTACGCCTTCGAGAGCGGGCTCGAGCTGACCTGGGGTCAGTTCAAGGCCCCGTTCCTCCGCGAAGAGAACATCTCGAGCAAGTACCAGCAGGCCGCCGACCGCTCGGTGATGAACGAGGCGTTCAACCAGGACCGCTCGCAGGGCGTGCAGCTGGCGTACGCCGCGGACAACGTCCGCTTCACCGGCATGGTGTCCGACGGATTCAACACGGACAACACGGCGTACTACACGCCTGCCGAGTCGGACGTGGCGCTCACCGGGCGCGTGGATGTGAAGTTCGGCGACGCGTCGTGGAAGACCTACAGGGACTTCACTTCCTTCCGCGAGGGCGCGACCGGC